>Ga0307507_10004131_pt1 | contig 26407 bp, 6 predicted proteins | sample 7_EM_MG_FD_207223 | JGI IMG/M metagenome (GOLD analysis project Ga0307507, IMG submission 207223) | Populus trichocarpa ectomycorrhiza microbial communities from riparian zone in the Pacific Northwest, United States - 7_EM | ecosystem: Host-associated > Plants > Roots > Unclassified | place...
ACGAGTTCCTCTCTAGTTTTAACTTTAAAATCGCATATAGACTAGGAGTATAAGGCACTAAGCCTAATAGCCTAATACGCCGCTCGCAAGACCTTCCTTAGTTAGAAGATGACCCCTATAATTAGTTCCAACAACAGACGATCCTAAAAGCACGGAACTTAGCCCTAGGTATGCTACCTATAACAGAGCCAACTGCACCTCAGCTTTATACTATAGAACTAGAGTCACCTCCTGAAATCAATAAGCTTATTACCGTAGTATATAACACCTCTGTTAACCCACTACTATATTAACTTATTGCCACAAAGACCGCTGGCACCTATACGCTGCCCACTAACCTCCAAAGCTTGGGCTAGATTAATATGGCAGCCTTAAAGGTAAAAGAGAATAGGCTCTATTATAGAGGCCGCCTATTTATCCCTAACTTAGAAAACCTATAACAGCAACTAATCTAAATGGCCTACGACCTCCAGTTAAGCGGCTATCTAGGAAAAGAAGGAACCTATAAGCTTTTTAGCCAATACTACTTCTAGCCTAAGATGATAGACTTAGTTAAATGCTTTATAGGTGCCTACCATGGTTATAAGCGCGCCAAGGCCTTTAATACAAAGTACTAAGGACTACTATACCCTCTACCAGTACCTATACAACGATGGGCAGATATCGCTATAGACTTTGTTATTAACCTACCACCCTATAAACGACACGGCTGTACCTATAAGAACATCCTTATAATAATATGCCAACTTATAAAAGAGCGCCACTACGTCCTAACCGAAGGCGTAGCTGTTAGCGACGTTACTAACGCCTTTCTCCACGAAGTCTATTGATTACATGGGTTACCTAACTTAATTACGTCCAACTAAGGCATATAGTTTAACTCTAATATATAGAGACGAATCTGCTAACGCCTTGGCACCTTTATTAAGATATCTATATCCTTCCACTATAAAACTGCTAGGCAACTGGAAAACGCTAATGCTAATATAAAAGCGTACCTACGACAGGTAGTCGCCTATAGTTAAGATAACTGGGTAGATCACCTTCTACTAGGTAAATTTGCAGCGAATAACTACGTCTTAACTACTATAGGACTTACCCCGTTCTTTGCAAATAAGGGTTATCACCCCCAATCTGGTATAGAGCCACCAGAACCTATTGATAAGAAACTGCTATATAGAAAATGCCTTAAGATGCTACTTACCGACCAGTATATAGACCGCATGAAAAATCTACTCGACTACTACAAGGGAGAAATGGCCTAGGCTTAAGCAAAGTAGGCCTACTTTGCTAACCGTTATAGAACGCCACCACCGGAGATGCGTGTTGGCGACTAGGTATAGCTAGATGCACGCAATATCTCTACACAAAGGCCTATAAAGTTACTCGATTATAAGAACCTCGGCCCCTATTAAATTAAATAAGTTATTAATAGGGGAGCTATATATAAGCTAGAGCTCCCGCCTACCCTAGCCACCCGTAGGATATAGCCCGTATTTCACCTATGGCTACTACACCTTCACCAGCCTAACCCCTTACCGGGACAGACATAGCCTAAACCCCTACCAGTACTAATCCGAGATAAGAACAAAGACAAGAACTATAAGGAGTGGACTGTTGAACAAATTATTAACTCTAAATACTTTAGCAAAGGCAAAGGATGGCGGCTCTACTACAGAGCTATCTACACAGGATTTGACATAGATTAGCTAGAATAGTAACTATAGGAAGACTTTAAAAATGCAAAGGATCTAATCAGCGATTTTTACTACGCGAACCCACAGAAACTAGGCCTAAGCAGAGATTTCGCGCCTAATCCTCTATAGGAGCCCTCATAGAGTTAAACTGTTGTATATTGCCATGTAAGGGCAAATTGCCATTAGATTACCGTTAGATTGCCGCAGACTGCCATCACGTAATAGTAAAGTGCGATTATATAACCGGAAAATTGTTGAGATATCCAGGAACTTTAACTACCGGTTAAAGTTATCTAATTGGTTGAATTCTTAGGTGCCAAGCCTTATTATATAATGTTATTGCAAGCCTTTAGCGATATTCCCTTTTCTTCTCTATACCCTAAGCGTCCCTTCTATATATATATAGTAACCATAGCGTCGCCGGAGCTCCGCCTCTATAGGAGGGGGGGTAGTGTCACGGAACCCCACCGTAGGGGCCTCCATAGGAGAGCCCCGTGCTCTCGCATACACCTCGCGTACAGCTTACGTCAGCTACGCATAGGTATATCACCTCCTTACGCCCTCGACCCTTACGATCGATCGCGTAACGTCTTGTAGACTCCTCGAATACATACGTTCTATAGCCACTGCCTCCGTCCCGTGATAATCTCTAACGCAATTTTAACGTGGCCTAATACCGCTTGGAGGCACCTTAAAAATGCTTACAGAGCTTACAAAGCTCTATTTAGACTAGGAGAAGAGGTTTAGTGGGGAACTATATAATATCCTTAATTTAAAGCTGCATATCTTTTATAACTGTTGCTAGAAGGTTGGACTAGAACCTAACCAATATTATAACACTTATTCTGTTATGCTTAAGGGCCGCGCCAGTACCTTCTATTATAATTATTTGGTAGGAAAAGGATACAATTTCAACCAAATAATATATAAGATAAGATGCCATTTTAAAACAGAAGAGAATAAGCAGTAGTATATATTAGAGTAGAGAGAGACTACCTTTTTAAGAATTATTACTATAAACCCAGATACCTTTTAACTTGATTATCTTTAAAAGCTCTTTAACCGACTTTAGATAATTTAGCGTAGTTTATCCAAATTATATTAAAAGGACTTTAGCCTACGCAATTAAGTTATTAGCGTATACTAAGGTGTTAAAGAATGCAACCTTGCCCTCTTTAATCCTGCAAGTACTTATAAAGGGGTATATACCCAATTAAGATCTTCCGTTGGCACTGCTTTGCAATCTTGAGAAGTATAGCAATTTAACGCCTAACTCTAACCTACTTCGATTAACCCGCCTAACCAACATAATCACAACTGAACTGATCAAACATATAGTGGCCGTAGTAGGCAATATAGCAGAGGGTACAATCAACAACTATAAGGTAAAGGTAGAGGTCTTTATAGAGGTTTATTTTAAGGTGATCGCTAGAAGAAGTGCTACGTTTATAAGAAACCAAATTACTAGTTAACTAGGCATTCTCTTAATAAGCGAAAGGAGGCATATAACAAGTTTCGCCAGAGTGTAAGAAACGTTGGAAATTATAAGGTTACTATAGCCTACTTCCAAAGCTTCCTAGTTCAATATAAAGGCGTAAAAGATCTTAAGGGTAAGGTTAATAAGGCCAAACAGCTTCTTATAGATATAGAAATTAAGGACTACTTACCTAACCAATACTTTACTAAGTATGGTAAGGTAGATGGTATATAAACTATTACTATTCTTAATAACCAATCTACGCTCCATTCTATTATAAAGTTAGATATCTTTAACGAGCTAAAGGAAAGTTCCGCGTTCTCCTTTAATAATAGATACTCGGCAAACGTCTTCTATAGTATTATACCAGATACTAGAGCCGTAGGAGTATCTATAGTAGGAGAACCTTAAGTTTAAGCTCTTTAGCAGCTTAATAGCTCTGTTTAGATTAACTAATTAACGGCAGGCCAATATACAATTCGCTTTGGCAAGGGTACTATAATCTCTCTTAGCACAATTAAGGTCCAAACCCCGTTAGGATATATTACTTTCTATATTATTCCCGCAAACACCCCGTTTCTATTCTGCATCCAAGATATAGATAAGTTAGGCGTTAAGCTTAATAACCTTAAGAATATTCTCGTTTAGGGAGATAATTGGGTGCCCGTTATACGCAAGTAGGGTCACCCTTAGTTGCTCCTTTAATAGCTAGAAAGGAGCATTGCTTAAAGCTATTTAACTAAGTTAGAGTTATATTAACTACACCGTTGCTTTAGTCACCCATTAGTTTATAGATTACTTAGGGTTCTTTAGCGAGCAGGTTATAAAGTTAAGGCTAAGACAATTGAGCATCTTATAAAGTACTGCTATTACTGCTAAATAAACCAGAAGTCCCCTAGCCGATTTAAGTTCACCCTTAAAGATAACTACAACTTTAACTTCTGTATTATTATTAACATTATGTATCTTAGTAGTAAGCCAATACTCTAAGTTGTTAACCTCTTAACCTTCTTCCAAGCCGCACGTTTCCTAAAGGATATATTAGCTAGGAACGCATAGGATACTCTTTAATTATACTAGATTAATATCTACCTAGGACCCCCTAATTAAGTTATTTATAATATAGGAAGGAACTTCTTATCTATAGAGTTTTGGCAATAGGCAAAGGCAATAGAAATTAAGGTTAAGGAAGTCCCTATTAAGGCACATAATAGTATCGGAAAAGTAGAACAATATTACACGCCATTACGCTAAGTATATAAGATTATTTCTTTGGAACTAGAGGGCGCTAGCAAAGAGCTTATCTTATAAATGGCTGTTAAGGCTGTTAACGATTCCGCTGGCCTAGATAGGCTTGTACCTATATTACTAGTCTTTGGCGCCTACTCTTAAATGATTAATAATTCTCTACTATCTCTATCCGTTACGCAACGAGCTGAGGCTATCCATAAAGCAATAAAGGAGGTGCGCCGCATCTACGCTACGCGCTAGGTTAACGATGTACTAAGAATAAGAAATGGCCTAAATACCTTAATTATAATAGATCTACTACTCCAATCTGAAGTACGGGTATGGCGTAAGAAAGGGGGCTGGTTAGGCCCACATATACTTATCGCTATTAAGGGTTAAACTTGTACTCTTTAGATGCCCTATAGACCCACTTAATTCCGCCCAACCGTTGTTAAGCCCTACTATAGGGATGACAGTTTTAAGCCTTTATAGGATGCCCTAGAGGATACCCTAGAGGAGAACCACGATTAACGTGCTTTAGAAGGCAACTACAATTCTAATATAGTTATAGCAGATATGCCGCAACCATGACGCGGTAGAGGTCGCCTAAAAGGATTATAAAATCGCTAATATCTTGTTAATTTTGAAGAGCAATTTATTACCGCCATTAAGAGTAGAGTTAAGTTATTAATAGCCTTTATAACAGCTAAAGAGAAGGCGGACTTTAAGCTCGCAAAACAACTCTAAAAGGAAGGCCGTATTATAACTCTAGGAGCCCCTTTCCAAGTATCTAATAAGTAGGAGATCAACAGTCTTATTATAAAAGGAGTCTTTAAATTCGAGAAGTATAACCCTACTAAGTTTAATGGAGTTTGCATCTTTAAGTTAAGAATGGTTAATAAGATTAAGGGTAAAGCTACTAACGCCCTATTTAAGAAGTTAAGGCTGGTTATCTAAGGTTATAACAATAATGGTAAGGAAGTAATTCTTATATAATCCTCTATAATTTAACGAGCTAGTTAGCAAGTTATTATTGCGCTAGCTCCCTCCTTAATAAAGAATGGAATAACGGTTTATTTATAAGATATTACTCAGGCCTATACCTAATTAAAGACGTACCTTTAGCGCTTAATATTAGCATACCTTCCAGAACAAATTCGCCACTAATATCCTAAAGATACGATTATGGTCGTGCTTAAGCCATTATATAGAATCGCAAAGGTAGGAACTCACTAGTGGGCTACCTATAATAAGCACCACAAGAAGAAGCTTTTAATAATAACTTTTATATTTAACCCCTGCTTCCTTATTATAACTATAGGAACTCTATTTGGAATCGTCGGTATGTAAACCAACGATATAATTATCTTAGGAGACAACTAATTCTTAGCTCTTAAAGAAGATAAGCTAGTAAAGGCAAATCTTATAGTAAAGCTAAAGGAGAGGCTTAACCTAATAACACTATTACTCTTTAATAGATGCATCCTCTCCCTAAATAAGGACTCCATCGCTTTACGCCAGAAGGGTTAAGGCAAGAAGATTAATATTATTAACGTTAATTCTCCGAAGCAAGGATATGTGGAGTAATGCGCTTGTGGAGCTTATGTTACTTCTATCTATTAACCTAAGGCTTTCTTTAATCTCTCTATTGCCGCTTAATACCAGGAACCAACTAAGAATAATATTCTTGCCCTAAATAAGCGTCTTTCCTGGCAAATAAACCATTTTAATTAGGGACTACTCTATATACCTATTAACCTTCCTACCACTAAGCTCTTTGTATTTGTTGATAGATCGTTTATAAATAATAAAGATTTTAGCTCCTAGCTAGGATATAAGATTATAATTATAAACAAATCTACTAGAGAGAATAACTTTATAATCTACGGCAATTTTATCCATTAGAGCTTAACTAAAAGTAAATATATTACTTAAAGCGTTCTAGCGTCAGAGATATATAGAATAGTTAGCGGAGTTAATATAGTAATTGCAATTGGAACTACCCTAAAGATAATTATAGATTAACTTAAACTTCCTATTATCCCTATAATCGTGTGTACTAACTTATATTCCCTCTATAAGTGTTTAGTTAAGCTTGGTACCACAAAGGAGAAGCGCCTTATAATTAACATTATAGCACTTTAGCAATCCTACGAACAGTAAGAACTCTTTAAGATTTAATAGATTAACGGCCAAGACAACCTAGTAGATGTAATAACAAAGGCAAACCTAAACAAGGCTCTAGAAATGTTTGTTAATACAAACACTCTATATATATGAGTTAAAGGTTGGGTTAAGAGGGAGTAGGAGTATAATATTCTATAGACCCTAACTCTAACCAGCCAATCAGGATTTTCCATCCCCGGGATAGAAAATCGCTATTGGCTCGCTTATAACTAGCGCCTTGGCGGCCCTGACATGATATCTAATTACAACTCCTAAGCAAGAAAGCACCACATGTTAAGAGGCAAATTTTAGGACAGCGAGACTTATATTACAATGGCAATAGTAAGTAAAAAGGATTGATATTTGGTATGCTAGTTAAGCAGTATTTGTATATAGATGGCAACTATAAAAGAAGAGTTGCTAGTGTTGGGAATAAGGCAAGCGGTCGTCACGTGTTGCCACGGCACTAGTGTGGCGAGGAGTCTTAAGCTCCTCGCCCTCCCTTATTCTAATAATCATAAGCTTTTTAACCAACATCACTGTAACCTACTCGAGTAGTCGTTACTGGTGAGTCACCCTGTATGACCAACAACTACGGAACTGTTAGTGTTTATTTAAAGATAAGAGACCTAAAGGAGTTATAATTAGAGATGCTCGCATTAAAAGGGCACTAAAGAAGGTAGAAAAGAATAAGGATCTTACTAACTAAGTTATAAAAATTAGACTTAAAGAATAAGAAGACGAGGCTTAATAACAATAGGATAAGAGTTAGGAAGTTAAGATTAAGGGAGAAGCTAATGCGATATTCCTAGAATCGTTTTATATTAGTTAACTCCATCTACTAAAGCTATTAACTATTCTTAACTTAGGAACCACTCTCCACATCTTTGATAACCTCTCTTGTTTCTATAACTTTAGGAAAGCTTTAAGACACAAATATATCATTATAGGCAGCTTAGAAGTGCCTATACTAGACTATAGTAATATTACTATCTAAGTTATAAAACCAGACAAGAGTAAGGGAATCCTACGTCTTAAGAACGTTGCCTTTTATATAGACTTTAACATAAATCTAGTATTATTCTGTTTACTTTAAAAGTAAGAGTACTATTAGGACAATAAAGAAGCCAACAATTTTCTAGTTTAGAAGGATAATATAATACTATATTAAATAGAAGAATATTATAGATAATAGACTATTAAATATATCTAACTAGGAAGTTAATTAGCGTTAAATATATGCTAACTGCTACGCCGCTAATAGAAGCACAGAGCATAGTTAAGAGATATTTATCTAAATATAAAAGGTAATGTATAACTATAGTATTTGCGTCTAGGTTATCCAGGACCTATAAGCCTTTATTATTTAGGTATTAATACCCTAGGAGTTAAGCTTTAAGGCACTAAGACAATAGAATGTTAATACTGCAGTCTTGCTAAAATTAAGTGTTAGGTTTTATAAAGGTTCTTAGAATGGAATATTAATAAACCCTATTTTAACCTCTACATTAACTAAACTAACCTTAAGGAAGCGTATACCGGATTTATATAAGTTATACTTATCTATAACACCTTCTTAGGAAAATCCTTTTTATATTTTATAACAATATATAGTAAGGAAAAGGAGACACTATAAGTGCTTAAAGATTTTATCTAATGGATTTATCTAAGGTATAACCTTAAAGTTAATACTATTAGATTAGACAATAAGCTAGGGAAAAGGAGAACCTTTAAATAGCTTTAGACCCAAGGGATTATATTTAAGCTTTTAGCGCTATATACCTAAGCTTAAAATAGTACTACTAAACGCTTAGGGGGTGTAATTATTAAGAAAGGACGTATAATAAGAATTGCTGCTAATCTACTATATAATTTATGGAACGAGATAGTTAACTATATAGTCTACCTTTGATATTAAACGCTACGGGAAAGTAATAGATAGAAATTGCTATATAAGAGGTTCTATACCTTCCTAGCTAATAGGAGATTAAGAAAACTGCAACTAGCGCAACTAAAAGCCTACTGCTGTAGGGCGTACGCGATAATATTAGACGCCTAGCTAAAGAAGAAAAGATTAAGCAAGCTAAATCCGCAAGCCTATATTAGCTACCTTATTAGCTATAACTCTACTACTAATATATAGGATCTAGATCCTATATAAAGGTATTATTATCTCTACTAGGGACATTATCTTTAATAAAAAGATATTCTTTAACGGTAAGCGAATGGATATCTTAAAGGACCTATATACTAAATTAGATATACTAATTAAGAAGATTTAACTTCCTAATACCCTAATTAAGAATAAGGTTTTTCTAGAAGATAATAAAGAAGTACTTAAACCGTTAATTTAAGAGGAAGATAATGACAATAATAAGCTAGTTTAAACCTTTAATAAGTTAGCAGATCTTAAGCTTGTAAGAGCTCTTAAAGATATATATTATATACTACCTCTAACAGAAGAAGACAAAGAATCTCCATGTACCTTTTATATTAAGTATCCTATAAAGTTAGATATATAAGATACTAATTAGGACATTATTTAATAAATAGAAGACGGGTTTTATACTTAGGAGGTATTTAATAACTTAGTTAAAGACTTATTTAAGGAAGCTAGTAATTATAGGTTTGAAGACTTTATTACTAAAAGGATTACTTCAGCCTATTATAGCGCCTTCTTAGCAGGAAGGAAGTTTAACCTTAATAGTTAACTTAATAATAGCAAGCTAAAATTAGGCAGAATATATAATATTAAATTATATAGGAAGAACTTACCTCCTCCACCTTAGTTAATTAAGGACCTTAATATATATCCTCTTTAAGATTAGTTCTAAAAGGGTTAATAAGCCCACCTTTAATCCCATTATTAAATAAGGTTATTTTAAGAAATAGACAAGAAGTATGTAAAGGGACAGTAGATCCTTAGCTTAATGTGGGTGTTTATCTATAAGATAGACAAGTATAGATTCCTTTAGAAATATAAGGCATGCTTAGTAGTATATAGAAATTAACAGGCCCCAGGAGACCACATAAGAGCTACTATATTAAGTATGACCTTCCAGACCCTAATAGCGATTACCGCAAAATTTAACCTAGAGATAACACAAATAGATATAGTTAATGCATTTGTCTATTGCGATCTTAATAAGATCGTCTATATAAAGCTACCGCTAGGGTTTAATAAAAGAAAGATAGATAAAGTACTGCGCTTAAGAAAAGCCCTTTATAGACTATAATGATCCCCTCTATTATAGCAAAAGAATCTTATAAGCTTGTTAAATAAATTAGGGTTTAAAGAGGTTCTATAGAAGCTAAGCGTTATACTAAAAAAAGGAATAGTCGTCTTTTTTTATATTAATAATATTATCTTCTGCTACTAAAAGATAGATAAAAAGAAAACTTAAGAAGCAATTAAGGAGCTAAGTAAGGAATACTAGATAAGTATCCTTAGTAAGCTAAAATGGTTTCTAGGGATCTATGTGCTACGCAATTATAGCTGGAGGCTTCTATGGCTATCCCAGGAAGCCTATATTAAGAAGATAGCTAACTAGTATAAAATAGATCTTAAAGGGTATCTTTTAGATACTTCTATAGCAGAATTAGAACTCCTCCCTACTAATTACCAATTGATCTATCTAACGCGTCTATCCCCTAATATAGACCTATTAGTCTATCTTATATCCCTACCAGCCTCTATAATGCTATATTAGAGAAAAATGGGTTTAATACTCTATATAGCCACTATAACGTGTCCAGATATTACCTTTATAGTATTATAGCTGGTAAGGTTTAATTAGAACCTAAGCTAAAAGCACTATTAAGCGGTAGATAGAGTAATCTAGTACCTATATAGTACAAGGAGCAGAGCAATCTACTATAGAGGAGATAAGGAAGGAATAAACGGTAAAGGGAAAGATAAAGGAATACGTAATAAAGGACAAAATAATAGAAGAGACGATAGAAGCAAAGCGTAATTATTTATCTATGCTAGTAATATATTATTTACGGATAACTCTGTTAATAGAAAGAGCTTACAAGGATATATTATAAAGTTATTTAGGGGGCTAATTGCCTGGAGAGCAAATAAGTAGGGTATAGTTATAACGTTAAGCATAAAAGCTAAGTTATTAGCCCTATTATAAATAGTAAAGGAGGCTATTTTTATTAGTAGATTGTTTAAAATAATAATACTAAGGCTAAATAAGCCCTTAATTATTAAATATAATAATACCTAGACGCTTTAATTAATTATAGAAGATATAGTAAAGCTAATTATAAATCTCCAATATGTTAATATCTATTAATACTAGCTATGTTAGGAATATGTAAGGAGATAAGTACTTGTTTGTACTAACTTAATAGTACGAGTGAGTTGTATCCCGGGGCACGAAATACGTATAGTATTGTATACTCTTTGGGATGGTGGTGACTATCTCTTGTATTAAAGCAGACTACGTGGTCTATATACTGATGCGACCTCCCCCTGATTAGTCAGTGCTTTAGGGGTGCACTAGACGCGTAAGCGGGTGGTTGGTGCACCGAACGCGTAAACGCGTAGTTGGTGTACCATACGCGTAAGCACACGTTCGGTACGACAGGTGCTGTAATTATACACTAGCGGTACTTAAAAAATGAAACCACCTATATATAGCCTCTATAATTGTTTTAATAGAACCGTAAAACATAAAAGAAATATATAGGAAATCCCTTCTAAGGTGCCTTCTAGGCTGCCTTCCAGACGGTACTTTAAGCTGGCCGTAAGTCCTACTTAAGGTCCGTAAAGTAAACTATACAGCCTTCTAACAGGCTGTAAAGGAACTGTATGGCCTTCCAACGGGCCGCAAATAAACTATAAGTGCTCTATTAGTCACGTTCCACCCATTCTATAACCTTTAGATTGAGCTTATTTGTGTTAATTAGGGTTTTTAGAGCTTGACACAGCTTTGCCTTAGTTATGGCGTCCGCTGGGTTATCTCTACTGCTAATCTATTTAACCTCTGTGATTTCACGTCGTTTGTAGGCCTAATGTAAGCATATTAGGTTAACTATAAGCCTCTTCTCTTATATCGTACCTAGTTTAACTAGGCAGTTATTGTTAGATAATCTGTATTCTCTAAAGGCGTGGGTTATATGCACGAAGACACGTTACTAAAGACACGTCAGATCAAGGTCAAAAAGACATAATATAAGATCATTAATCAATTAACCCATTTTATTAATGAACCCCTCTACACGAACTTCATAACAGTTATAAGCCTAGTCCGCTGACTTAAGAAGCTATTTAGCTATTTCTTAATTAGTTAAAGAAATTCTACCTTATTATTAGACTCTGACACCTTATTATTAAGACGCAGACTCTGACAGAAATCCTACCTTAATCGTTATAGGACGATTCTTCTATAAGATTCCACGAGATTCCACGAGATTCTACAAGAAATCCTACCTTAATTGTTAAAGGACGATCCTGATAATAAGGACGATCCTAATAACAAAATACTATCTTAATTCCCCACCTGCCTATTAGTTAAAATGACTCCACTAACATTGAGTTTATTGACTATGATCATCCTTAATAAACCAGAAGACTGGGAGTAATAGATCTGGCAACTATAAGCCCTAGTGGATAAATGAATTTGGGCCCACGTTAACCTAGACAATACAGCACCTTAATAAGCTCTATTATAAGAACCAGCCTATCCAGAAGTTACTAATTTTAATAAGAATGCAACCTTATATATATAGCTCTTGACGAATTAACAGAAAGCGTATAAGAATAGCAGATAATACTATAACTAGGATATAAAGTACTTCCTAAAACAGGAAGAGTATTTGTAATAGATATGCACCTAGATCATATCTATAGTATTAATTTAGAAGAAGCTACTGCTTAACCTTTCCCTTATAGTTAAGGAATGGCTGATTCGGTTAAAAGAAGACACTAAGCCTTTAAAGAACTTTATGATGAGGAAGGTATAACTGCAGTATATAGAGTCACTTAAAGGGCTTAAGCAGACAAAGGTTACCTAGTAGCTTAACCAATAGGAGCATGTGATAAAGATGGTAGAGAAGTATAATCTTTTATAGATAACTAATAGGATCTGGCTAATGGACCTTGCAAATATAATACGACCTATAAGCGAAACCTATTTTGTTCTGTATATGAAGTAGGCAAATAATACCGAAAAGGCTCTCTTATTAGAATACTATAAAGTAGTAATGGAGCTATAAGAAGCATTCCAAAACCTTTCTAAAGCCGTACCTATAATGGCGAGAGGGAGTGCATTTAATATAGACTTTATAGGAGAGCCTAAAGAGGGTATCTCTATTGCTATTAAAGTCCAAAAAGGAAAAGGGAACAGCTTATCTCGTAGCCGAAAAAGGGCAGGTATAAATTTAACTAAAGAGACGTTTTCTAAAAGGTTGAAGAACCTTAAATGCCTGGTATGCGATATAAGGGGATATACCCTTCCTGACTGTTAGTATCTATTTAAGAGCAAAAGGCCTGAGGGATTTAAAGCCGTAGGTATACATATAAAAAGGGTGCTTATAAAGGTAGAGTAAGACAAGGATCTAGCTGCCTAAGTGGAATAACTTAAGCTTAAGGAATTAAAGGTCGATAAAGCTTAATAACGACAGAAGATAGTTAAGATTAAGGGAAAAGCCAATATAATATTCCTAGAATCGTATCACACCGGTTAACTCTATCTATTGAAGCTATTAACTATTCTTAACTTAGGAACCACTCTCTATATCTTTAATAATCTTTCTCGTTTTTATAATTTTAGGAAAGCTCTAAGATATAAATATGTTATCGCCGGCAGCTTAGAAGTGCCTATACTAGGTTATAGCGATGTTACTATCTAGGTCATAAAACTAGATAAGAGTAAGGGAATCCTACGTCTTAAGGACATTGCCTTTTATATGGACTTTAATACGAATCTAGTGTTGTTCCGTCTACTTTAAAAATAAGGGTTCTACTGGGATAATAAAGGAGACAATAATTTGCTAGTTTGGAAGGACGACACAATCCTATATTAAATGGAAGAACGTTATAGATAATAGACTATTAAATACGTCCAACTAGGAAGTCTATCAGCGTTTAATATAAGCCGACTGCTACGCCGCTAACGGAAGTGTAGAGCATTGTTAAGAGACGCTTATCCAGATTTAAAAGGTAATACGTATCTATAGTATCTGTGTCTAGGTTATTTAGGACCTATAAGCCTTTACCATTTAGGTCTTAACGCCTTAGAAGTTAAGCTTTAAGGCCTAAAGATAATGGAATATTAATATTACAGTCTCGCCAAAATTAAGTGTTAGGTCTTAAGAAGGTTCTTAAAATGGAATATTAATAAACCTTATCTTGACCTCTATATTAACTAGACTGACCTTAAGGAAGCGCATATTAGATTTATATAAGTTATATTTATCTATAACACCTTCTTAGGAAAAACCTTCCCGTATTTTATAACAACGTATAGCAAGGAGAAGGAGACACTATAAGTGCTTAAAGATTTTATCTAATGGATTTGTCTGAGGTATAACCTTAAAGTTAATACTATTAGATTAGATAACGAGCTAGGGAGAAAGAGAACTCTTAAATAGCTATAGACTTAAGGGATTATATTTAAGCCTTTGGCGCTATATACCTAAGCTTAGAACGGTACCGCCGAACGCTTAGGGGGTGTAATTATTGAGAGAATATAAGTAATAAGAATTGCTGCTAAGCTACTATATAATCTATAGAACGAGATTGTTAACTATATAGTCTACCTTTAAGATTAAACGCCACGAGAAAGCAATGGATGGAAATTACTATATAAGAGGTTCCATACCTACTTAGCTAATAGGTTAAGAAAGCTGTAACTAGCGCACCTAAGGGCCTACGGCTGTAGGGCGTACGCGATAACGTCGGATGCCTAGCTGAAGAAGAAAAGGCTGAGCAAGCTAGATCCACAAGCCCATATTGGCTACCTTGTTGGCTATAACTCTACCAATATCTATAGGATCTAGATCCTATATAAAGGTATTATTATCTCTACTAGGGATGTTATCTTTAATAAGAAGACGTTCTTTGATAGAAAGTAAACGGACATCTTAAAGGATCTATACGCCGAATTAGATACGCTGATTGAGAAGATTTAACTCCCTAATACCCTAACTAAGAACGAGGTTCTTCTAGAAGATGATAAAGAAATATTTAAACCGTTAATTTAAGAGGAAGACGACAACGAAGTTAATAAGCTAGTTTAAACCTTTAATAAGTTAGCAGATCTTAAGCTTATAAGAGCTCTTAAAGATGTGTACTATACACCACCTCTAATAAAAGAAGACGAAGAATCTCTATATACCTTTCACGTTGAGTATCCTACAAAGTTAGGTATACAAGGTACTGATCAAGACGTCGCTTATTAAGTAGGAGATGCGTTTAACACTTAGGGGGTGTCTAACGACTTAGTTAAAGACTTGTTTAAGGAAGCCTGTAATAATAGGTTTAAAGACTTTGTTACTAAAAGGATCACATTAGCCTATTAAGGCGCCTTCTTAGTAGGAAGGAAGTTCAACCTTAATAGTTAACTTAACGATAGTAAGCTAAAATTAGGCAGAATACGTGATATTAGATTATATAGGAAGAACTTACCTTCGCTACCTTAGTTAATCCGCGATTTTAATACGCATCCTCTTTAAGATTAGTTTTAAGAAGCTTAACGAGCCTACCTCTAATCCTATTATTAAATGAGGTCGTTTTAAGAAACAGATAAGAAGTATATAAAGGGACAGTAGGTTCTTAGCTTAATATAAGTGTTCGTCTACAAGACGGATAAGTACGGATTTCTCCAGAAATATAAGGCACGCTTAGTAGTATGCGGAAATTAATAGGCCCTAGGAGACCTACCTATAAGAGCTACTATATTAGCTAGTACAACCTTTTAAACCCTTATGGCAATTACCGCAAAATTCGACCTGGAGACGATATAGATAGATACAGTTAATGCGTTTATCTATTGTGATTTTAATGAGGTTGTCTATATAAAGCTACCGCCAGGGTTCAATAAAGGAAAGAAAGATAAAGTACTACGCTTAAAAAAAGCCTTATATGGACTACAACAATTACTACTATTATAGCAGAAGAATCTTACGAGCTCGTTAAATAAATTGGGCTTTAAAGAGGTACCTTAAAAGCCGTATATTATGCTAAAAGGTGGAATAGTTGTCTTCTTCTATATTAATAATATTGTCTTCTGCTACTAAAAGATAGATAAGAAGAAAGCTTAAAAAGCAATTAAGGAGCTATATAAGGAATACCAGATAAGTATCCTTAGCGAGCTAAAATGGTTCCTAGGAATCTATATACTATATAATTATAGCTAAAGGCTCCTGTAGCTATCCTAGGAAGCCTATATTGAGAAGATAGCTAACTAGTATAAGATAGATCTTAAAGGGCGTCTTTTAGACACTCTTATAGCAGAATTAAAACTCCTCCCTATTAATCACTAATTGATCTGTCTGACGCTTCTATCCCCTAATATAGACCTACTAGTCCGTTCTATATCCCTACTAAGAGAAGCAGCTTCTACGATGCTATATTAGAGAAAAATGGGTTTAATACTTTATATAGCCACTATAACGCGTCCAGATATTGCTTTTGCAATATTATAGCTAATAAGGTTTAATTAGAACCTAAGCTAAGAGCACTATTAAGCGGTAAACAGAGTAATCCAGTACCTATATAGTATGAGGAGCAGAGCAATCTACTATAGAGGAGATAAGGAAGGAATAAACGGTAAAGGGAAAGATAAAGGAATACGCGATAAAGGACGAGATGATAGAAGAGACGGTAGAGGTAAAGCGCAATTATTTATCTATACCAGTAATGTATTATTCGCGGACAACTCCATTAACAGAAAGAGCTTATAAGGATATATTATAAAGCTATTTAGGGGGCCGATTGCCTGGAGAGCAAATAAGCAGGGTACGGTAATGATATTAAGTATAGAAGCTAAGTTGTTAGCCCTATTACAAATAGTAAAGGAAGCTATCTTTATTAGTAGGCTATTTAAAGTAATAACGTTACGCCTAAATAAGCCCTTAATTATTAAATGCGATAACACATAAACGCTCTAACTAATTATGGAAGATATAGCAAAGCTGATTATAAAGCTCCGATATATTAATATCCATTGACACTGGCTATATTAGGAATACGCAATAAGATAAGTATAATTTTAATAGACAGTAATAAAGGAGATATGTTACGAAGTTCGTGTAGAGGGGTTCATTGATGCAATGGGTTAATTAATTAATAATCTTGACTTAATTATTAATTAATATTGATGTTTTAACCTAGGGCCCCTAGGGCTCTATAAAGAGATTTACAATATATATACCCCATGCATATAACTCGTGCACGTGTCCCACGCCTTAGAGAATATAGATTATCTAATATACCCCCTTAGCTTTAAGCTCTTTAAGGTCATAGCTAGCTATCTTCTCATGTCTATTAATAAGTTAATTAAACCGTAATCTTATCTAAATCCTTTTATTTTGCTTTAATACCGTCCCTTAGGTCCTTTAGTTGCTTCTTCTTATCTAGCTGCTCCTTGATATCTACCATCCCAATTATATTAACGAAACTTTAAAACCTCTGCTTGGGTAAAGCCTTTGTAAGTCCATTGGCGATTATCTCCTTTATCGCTGTCTATTGAAATTGTACTTGTCTTATTGCGTATTCCTAACATAGCTAGTGTTAATGGATGTTAACGTGTTAGAGCTTTGTAATTAGCTTTACCGTATCTTTTATAATTAGTTAGAGCGTCTGGGTATTATTATATTTAATAATTAAGGGCTTGTTTAGGCGTAACGTTATTATGTTAAATAGCCTACTGGTAAAGATAGCTTCCTTTACTATTTATAATAGGGCTAACAACTTGGCTTTTATACTTAATATTATAACTATACCCTACTTGTTTACTCTCCAGGCAATCGGCCCCCTAAATAGCTTTATAATATATCCTTGCGAGCTCTTTCTGTTAATGGAGTTGTCCGCGAATAATGCATTACTGGCATAGATAAATAATTGCGCTTTACCTCTACCGTCTCTTCTGTCGTCTCGTCCTTTATCGCGTATTCCTTTATCTCTCCCTCTACCGTTTATTCCTTCCTTATCTCCTCTATAGCAGATTGCTCTGCTTCTCGTGCTATATAGGTATTAGATAACTCTATCTACCGCTTAATAATGCTCTTAGCTTGGGTCCTAATTAAACCTTACTAGCCTTAATACTGCAAACGCAATATCTGGACGCGTTATAGTGGCTATATAAAGTACTAAACCTAATTTTCTCTAATATAGCATTGTAGAGGCTGGTAGGGATATAGGGCGGACTAATAGGTCTATATTAGGGAACGGACGCGTTAGATGGATTAATTAGTAATTAGTAGGGAGGAGTTTAGATTCTACTATAGGAGTGTCTAGAAGACGCCCTATAAGATCTATCTTATACTAATTAGCTATCTTCTTGATATAGGCTTTCTAGGATAGCCATAAAAGCCTCTAGCTATAATTGCGTAGTATATAGATTTCTAGGAACTATTTTAGCTCGCTAAAGGTACTTATCTAGTATTCCTTACTTAGCTCCTTAATTGCTTCTTAAGCTTTCTTCTTATCTATTTTTCAGTAGCAGAAGACAATATCGTTAATATAGAAGAAGACGACTATTCCACCTTTTAGCATAATATACGGCTTTTAAGGTACCTTTTTAAAACCTAATTCGTTTAACGAGCTTATAAGATTCTTCTGCCATAATAGTGGTGATTATTGTAGTCCGTATAGGGCTTTTCTTAAGTGTAGTACTTTATCTGTCTTTCCTTTGTTAAACCCTGGTGGTAGCTTTATATAGACGACCTTATTAAGATTGTAATAGATAAACGTATTAACTATATCTATCTGTATTATCTCCAGGTCGAATTTTGCGGTGATTACCATAAGTGTTTGGAAGGTTATACTAGCTAATATAGTAGCTCTTATAGGTAGGTCTCCTAGGGCCTATTAATTTCCGCAGACTACTAATTGTGCCTTGCATTTCTGGAGAAATCTATACTTATCCGTCTTGTAGATGAATACCTATATTGAGCTAAGAACCTGCTGTCCCTTTATATGTTTTTTATCTGTTTCTTAAAACGACCTTATTTAATAATGGGATTAGAGGTAAGCTTGTTAAGCTTCTTAGAACTAATCTTAAAGAGGATACATATTAAGGTCGCGGATCGACTAAGGTGGCGGAGGTAAGTTCTTCCTATATAATCTAACATTACGTGTTCTGCCTAATTTTAGCTTACTGTTATTAAGTTAACTATTAAGGTTAAACTTCCTTCCTGCTAAGAAGGCGCCGTAATAGGCTAATATAATTCTTTTAGTAACAAAGTCTTTAAACCTGTTATTGCAGGCTTCCTTAAATAAGTCCTTAATAGAGTCGTTAAATACCCCCTAAGTGTAAAACCCGTCTCCTACTTAGCTAACGATGTCCTAATCAGTACCTTATACATCTGACTTTATAGGATACTCAACGTAAAAGGCATATAGAGATTCTTTGTCTTCTTCTATTAGAGGTGGCGTATAATATGCATCTTCAAGAGCTCTTACAAGCTTAAAATCTGCTAACTTATTAAAGGTTTAAACTGGCTTATTGACGTTGTCGTCTTCCTCTTAAATTAACAGTTTAAATACTTCTTTGTTGTCTTCCAGAAGGACCTTATTCTTAGTTAGGGTATTAAAAAATTAAATCTTCTCAATTAGCGTATCTAACTCAGCGTGTAGGTCCTTTGAGATGTCCATTTACTTGCCGTTAAAGAACGTCTTCTCGTCAAAGATGATATCCCTAGTAGAAATAACAATACCTTTATATAGAATCTAGATCCTGTAGATATTAGTAGAGTTATAGTCAACAAGATAGCCGATATGGGCTTATAGATCTAGCTTGCTTAGCCTTTTCTTCTTTAGCTGGGTGTTTGACATTATTATATACACCCTACAGCCGTAGGCTTTTAGGTGCGCTAGTTACGGCTTTCTTAACCTATTAGCTAGGAAGGTATAGAACCTCTTATAGAGCGATTTCCAACTATTGCTTTCCCGTGGCGTTCGATCTTGAAGGTAGACTATATAGTTAACTATCTCTTTCTATAGATTGTGTGGTAGATTGGCAGCAATTCTTATTACACATGCTCTCTTAATGATTACATCCCCTAAGCGTTCGGTGGTACCATTTTAAGCTTAGGTATAAGGCACCAAAGGCTTAAATATAATCCCTTAGGTCTGTAGCTATTTAAGGGTTCTCTTTTTCCCTAGCTCGTTATCTGATCTAATAGTGTTAACCTTAAGGTTATACCTTAGACAAATCTATTGGATAAAATCTTTAAGCACTTATAGTGTCTCCTTCTCTTCGCTATACGTTATTATAAAATACGGGAAGGTTCTCCCTAAGAAGGTATTATAGATAAACATAACTTATATAAATCTAGTATGCGCTTCCTTAAGGTCAGTCCAGTCAATATAGAGGTTAAGATAAGGTTTATTAATATTCTATTTTAAGAACCTTCTTAAAACCTAACGCTTAATTTTGGCGAGACTGCAATATTAATATTCCGTTGTCTTTAGGCCTTAAAGCTTAACTCCTAGGGTGTTAAGACCTAAATAATAAAGGCTTATAGGTCCTGGATGACCTAGATACAGATACTATAGATACATATTACTTTTTAAATCTAGATAAGCGTCTCTTAATAATGCTCTGCGCTTCTATTGGCGGCGTAGCAGTCGGCTTATATTGAACGCTAATTAACTTCCTGGTTGGATATATTTGATAGTCTATTATCCGTAACGTTCTTCTATTTAATATAGGATCGTGTTATCCTTCTAAACTAGAAGATTATTGTCTCCTTTATTATTCTAGTAGAACCCTCGTTTTCAAAGCAGACGGAACAACACTAGATTTGTATTAAAGTCCGTATAAAAGGCAACGTCCTTAAGACATAGGGTTCCCTTGCTCTTGTTTGGTTTTGTGATTTAGATAGTGATATCGCTATAGCCTAGTATGGGCACTTCTGAGCTGCCAGCGGTGATATATTTGTGTCTTGGAGCTTTCCTGAAATTGTAAAAACGAGAGAGGTTATTAAAGATATAGAGAGTGGTTCCTAAGTTAAGAATAGTTAATAGCTTTAGTGGATGGGTTTAACCGGTGTAATATAATTCTAGGAATATTACATTAGCTTCTCCCTTAATCTTAACTTCCTAGCTCTTGTCCTATTATTATTAGGCCTCATCTTCTTATTCTTTAAGTCTAATCTTCGTAACTTGGTTAGTAAGATTCTTATTCTTTTCTACCTTCTTTAGTGCCCTATTAATGCGCGTATCTCCTATTGTGACTCCTGTAGGTCTCTTGTCTTCAAATAAACACTAATAGTCCCGTAGGGAGTGTCCTTGTATTCCGTATGCTAAGCACTTGGGCGTTGGCTTCTTGTAGGACGTCTTCTTATCCACTAGTGTCCCAGCTCTCTTTAAGCGTCTATTATGTGCTGAGGCCTTTCCTCTTTATGAACCTTTAGTAGTATCAAAGTGATCCTTAGTGGCTTACTCTACGAAGTCTGCATTGAAGGTACTGCCTCTTGTAGTAGTATTGGCTTTCTTTAAGGGTGTTCTAAGTCCTTCTTGCAGCTCCTTTGCTACTCTATAGTATTTGGAAGATCTCGACTTCTAAGGGTTATTTAACTCGGTAGTGTACTTTATACAGTAGGCGTTGCTGAAAGGTTAAATAACTTCTGCCAAATCTTGAAGCCAGATACTATTGGACATTTAAGGGATCTTATACTTCTCTTCTAGGGATATTATATGTTCCTATTAATCTAGCCATTGGTTTAATTTTGATAACTGTTTGAACCCCTTAAGGGCTTTTATGTACTGGTATTGTACCTTCTTTTTAATGAACGATGAGGTAGGTTCTATGTTCTCCTTTAGCTGAGATAGCCATTCTTTAACTATTAAAAAAGGGTTAAGCAGTAGCTTCTTCTAAATTAATACTATAGATGTGATCTAGGTGCGGATTTATTAAAGATGATCTTCCTGTCTTAGGAAATACTTTATGTCCTGGTTATAGTATTGTCTGCTATTCTCGTACGCTTTCTGTTGATTCGTTAAGAGCTGCGTATATAAGGTTGCATTCTTATTGAAATCTGTAACTTCTAGATAGGCTGGTTCTTGTAGTAGACCTCGTTAAGGTGCTGTACCATCTGGGTCAACATGGGCCCAAATTTGCTGATCCACAAGGGCTTGGAGTTGCTATAGCCATTGCTCCCAGTCTTCTAACTTATTGAGGATGATTGTCATCGACGAGCTCAACATTAGTGGAGTCATTTAACTAATAGGCAAAGGAGGGATTAAGATGGTATTTTGTCGTTAGAATTATCCTTGTCGTCAGGATCGTCCTTGTTATCAGAATCGTCCTTTAACGATTAAGGTGGAATCTTATGGAATCTTATAGAATCTCGTGGAATCTCATCCTATAACAATTGAGGTAGTATTTCTGTCAGAGTCTGCGTCTTAACGATAAGGTGTTAGAGTCTAACAATAAGGTAGAATTTCTTTAAATAATTGAATAATAGCTGACTAGCTTCTTAAGTCGGCGGACCGGGCTTATAACTATCACGAAGTTCGTGTAGAGGGGTTTATTGATGCAATGGGTTGATTGATTGATGATCTTGACTTGATCGTTGATTGATGTCAATATTTTGACCTAGGGCCCCTAGGGCTCTATGAAGAGATTTACGATGCACGTGCCCCGTGCACGTGACTTATGTACGTGTCCCACGCCTTAGAGAATACAGATTATCTGACAAGATGATTGCTAATGGACTTATAAAGGCCCTGCCTAAGCAGAGGTTTTAAAGCTTTGTTAATATAATTAGGATGGTGGATATTAAGGAGTAGCTAGATAAGGAGAAGTAACTAAAGGACCTAAGGGACAGTATTAGAGTAAGATAGAAGGATTCAGATAAGATTACGGTTTAATTAACTCATTGAAGGACATAAGAAGGTGGCTAGCTTTGACCTCAAAGAGCTTAAAGCTAAGGGGGTGTGTTAGATAATCTGTATTCTCTAAAGGTGTGGGTTATATGCACGAAGACATGTTACTAAAGACACGTCAGATCAAGGTTAAAAAGACACGATATAAGATTATCAATTAATCAACCCATTTCATTAATGAACCCCTCTACACGAACTTCGTGACAGTTATAGAGGGACTTTAAATTGGTGTATAAAACCAGGGGTAACTGCTCTAGTTATAGAATCTTCTAGATTATTAATTTGATTATAGCTGCTATATCAAAGCTATAAGCTAGTATATATAGTTCAGAAGCTAGTACACTACGGGTTACCTATTTGTATTTAATTAAGGACTAGTGCAGGATATTTACGTCCTAATTATGGTCCGTAAGTACGATTATAAAGCCGATTTACAATAATAGGTCCCTGTTATTGGCAAAGGAGGCGTCCATAAATGCTAGTAAGCTGAGGGAACTTAGGTCCAGTGATATAAAAGTAAGTCCCCTTGCTGCATTATTAATTTGCCACTAAATGCGCTTATTAAGCTGCTTAATATTTTCTTCTTGCGGATCTACTGCCTAGGCCGTAAAGGATAAATTATAGGCAGATTTGGGCTGATAGACTATGGCAATATAGGCGCCTCTTGCACGCTGTGCAACGTATTAGTCCTTTATATTTACAGTCTTGCGGGTCTCTCCGCGGGAGCTAGTAAGGTCCGTAGGCTTTGCTATAATAGGCTTTAGGTTTTAAGCTTAGCATTCCTAAGTTAGCTTAATTAGGTTGCCCTTTTATATAATTAGGCCTCTATTAAACTTAATTAGATTCTGCTTAGTTAACTACTCTTACAGCTTTGCCGAGAACTTGGCCTTTTATAGTTTAGTTTTTTTAGTGTCCGCAAAGGTCTGGTCTGCTAGAAATAGGGTATTGTCTATTTAAAGTCTGACAATACTAAGGCCGTTCAATAGGCTGTATAGGAGGTAGGGGTTATAGGTTAACTGTTCTATTTTAAGCTTACTAACGTGATACTAGTAGTATATCTTAAACTAATAGTTTCCAGCTTCTGGTACTCCATAAAGAGGTTTTATAACCTATAAAATTGTTCCTAGTTGTAGGTTAAGCTTAAGGGGTGGCCGTATAAAGATATCCCTACTTAGGTAGGTATTAGACTGCATATAGGCTTATAAGATGTCCTATAAGTAAAGGGCTACGGATTTGGTTTGCTATAGTCTAGGCGTAAGTATAAGTATAATCCATTAACTGACCTATTGAATTGTAGGTAATTGCGTAAGGACTAGGTTCTTTCCCTAGTTATTATAAGCTTATATAACGAGCCTTAATTTTTTGAAGGCTTTGTTAGTACTAGGGTGCTTAATTTCGTTAATAAAGCGCGAGTTAAATATACGGACGCCTTACAGGACGTCTTTCTCTGTTATAACCGCAAAGACGCCCTTTTTAAGTAGTCTGTTAATCTCTTTGCGTTATAAGTCTATAAAAGGGGTTTCCTATACTAGAACTAATATATCCGCAGGGGGAGATTGCCTTGTGGATATACCTGCGGAGGTTAGGTAATTCTCCGTTATGGGGTTCTTATAGGGGCGTCCTTAGCCACGCTTTATGGCAGGTTTAGTAGGTTTAGTGGGTTTCTAGGGGACTTCTAGAGTAGGTAGAGGTGCTTCTAGTTTATCTAGTTTGGTGGGTGCTTCCAGTTTATCTAGTTTAACGTTATGGGTGTTTTCGGGCCGAAAGTAGGGTTTTATGGACATGCTTCTGAAGCTTGTCGGTCCGCTAGGGAGCTATACACAGTAGGTCTTGTCTTCTATGGCTAGTAGACGGTAAGGTCTAGTCTAATTACCGCTTTTACGCCACATAAGGACTTTAGAATTAAGCGGGAGGTTGTGTACTAAGGTCGTATTAGGTCCGTTACGGTAGTGCAGAGCGTTATTAACAGTTTGTTTGGCCCGTAATTTGACTATTTTGGCTATTGCCTTCTATATTACAGCTGCTCGTTCCGTAATAGACGGGGCAGGAGGGCCTAGGTTGCTTATCTTTAGGTAGGCTCTATAAACCAAGAGGGTAGGTACTAGTCTATTAGGGCCGGCGGTGTTATTAATGGCTTTTATAGCCATCTATAAAGCCAGTTCTTTTTAGATGTCCTTGCACTCATCTATAATAATCTAATAAGCTCTCTATAGGGCTAGGTAAGCTTGCTTAACAAGCCTAACGGACCAGTACGCCTTAACTGGAATAGCTTTTGTTAAAATAGCTATAGCCGTAGCATACTGTTGGAATTCCTTGCTGATAAAGTTCCTTCTAGCATTGTAGGTAATATACTTAGGGGGTCTAACGTATGTGTTAATCTAGTAGGTCTGTAAAATATCCCAAGTGTGTTTTATAGATATATTTTGCAACTAACGGGCGGTTTAATAGCGGGTTGCCTCGTTAATTATATATAATACTAGACTGCCGTTAATATACATAATGTCCACATACACTAAGTGGTTAAAGTTAAGGTCCTTATAAAGGGTAAACTTAAATCGGCCTAGGGAACGTCCGTATTTCTGGTAGGAGGAGCAGTATTTAGTTAGGTGGTTGATTGCCTTCCTATTAACGTTGTTATGTCCAGAGCGTTTAAGGACTCTATATAGCTTTTCGGCTGACAAGTGGCCGAAACGGCGGTGTAGGTGGTGGATTTTAATACTAGTAAAGTAGCACGGGTTATAGTTAAAAGATTCCTTAATATAGGTCTGTAAAGTCTCTCCCTATATAAGGAACGGGTGTCTAAATCGTCGTACAATTAGTAGGGTAACATGCTTGCTTCCTAGGGCAGTTATAGGGCCAATTAAGATATCCGTAACGTTGTTATAGTAGACCTATAACTTGTCTATATCCGCAAGGCAGAGTAGGAAAGGGGTATCTGCTTTTACTATATAGAAGTCAACTAGGCTAATTAGGGTCTTAACTTTAACTAATCCAATTAATACGGTTAAGCTAATGCCGAATTGGACGTTTATGGCCCTAGTATATGTAATATTAATGTCCATATTATCATCTGTGGTAGTCTTATATACAAGGTATTGTCCGTAGCCTATGGTAGACTTCTTGGAGGCACCTATGTCGATTATAACACCGTAGAATTCCTTAGGGGTATAGCGTTCTATAGTAATATATATAAATGGGTCCTGTTCGCGGTCCGTAACGTCCGTAATAGGTCCAATAGGTGTGCTTACGGGCCAGTTTTTAAGTGCAATTAAGTGTGTAAAGGAGCGGTCGGCTAATACGGTTGTAATATTAAAGGCTTGGCTGTCCGTAAAAGGTCTAAAAGTGGTTAGGAATGTCTCTAAGGTCTCTTATTCCTAAGTGTCTAAGTTAAAATCAATTATAAGGGCTTCTATTAACTCATTAGGGGGCTCTTCTGCTTCCTCTCCTTTATATTCTAAAATGAACTGGTTAATACGGCTATTAAGTCTCTTTCTAGACTTATTACGTTCTTCCTGGGTATGCCTTATAGACCAATATCCTTTCTTACCGCATATAAAGCACTTCTGGCTGGTTCGTCTGTGGGGGTATGTTTTCGTACGGGGGTTGCTGTAGGGGTTACTGTAACGGAACCTTGTAGCAGGAACTACGGTGGGTTCTGTTAATGGGCTGGGTATGTAGGTACGACAAAAACAACAACGTAATAACAACTGGTGGAGTGGTTGCCCAACAGATTAACTCCAATTGTATTCTGAGATTCACTACAAGGAG
>Ga0307507_10004132_pt1 | contig 26406 bp, 17 predicted proteins | sample 7_EM_MG_FD_207223 | JGI IMG/M metagenome (GOLD analysis project Ga0307507, IMG submission 207223) | Populus trichocarpa ectomycorrhiza microbial communities from riparian zone in the Pacific Northwest, United States - 7_EM | ecosystem: Host-associated > Plants > Roots > Unclassified | place...
ACGGAGAGAGACATTTTGGCCGGTCGCTGTGTGGAGTAATCTGGTCGGTCGAGAGGGAGGTTGCCATTGATGTGGCGTTTAAGGGTAGCACAGGGGTTACAGGGAGAGATCAACAAGAAAAAAAAAAGTGGATAGAAATAGATCTCCAGAAGAAAAGGCTTGAAATACCGTGACACGAGAAGCCGAAGATGTCACTCGTGGTCTGTGATGAGAGCAAACCGGTGATGGAGAAAATCAGTCCTTGTGTGATGTAAATTTAGCAATAAGCGCGGGATGAAAGGCTAGTAGAACGGGCGAGCGCAAGGAGGCTCTATGGTGGCTGAAACCGGCTTATAGGGAAATTCACAAGCGCACGATTAATTCCAATCCTAATCCGAACATTAGTTCATGACACACTGAATATGAGAGCACAATGAACAAAGTGTGTCGCGTGTGTCTGATCTAACCCCAGTGTTGTTGTCGTGACCTTCCGGTAAACTGGAAAATAAATCGATGAAGAGTTGACCTGACAATAGATTGCCTAATAGGTGTGTATTGAGCGATTGTCTCCGGCATGGAAGGGTGGCTTTTATGCAGAAACCGGTTTTCTTTCGCTGGCTCTGTTTCGTGTGCTAGAGGTTTTTGTGAACTGGCGGTGGGAGATGTGATCTGGTCAGATCAACGTTTTAGGAATATTTACTATGACATTATTGGGGAGACTGGAAATGTCGCTAGAGTTAGTGGCCAGCCGTATAAGTTAAGTTAGTACTTTCTCGGCAATCCTATCTGTCGACATTCCGCTCTGTTTCTTCTTTCTCGCATGTCTAGATTGCATCGGCTGTTGGCTCTACACTACGAGCTCATGGCATCAACCATGTTACCATCTCACCTAGCTAAGGCTAGCTTTCTCGCTAAGCCCCTAGCATTATTACTACAACTATTCACGATTGGATGATTTTGACAATTTTTGGGAGAAGTTCGATATTTTCTAACTAATATTTATGGTATAGATCGCCCCTCCGCTATCGATATCGATACCGGTATTGCGTTCCGCCGGTATAATAGCGAGCTCATATTTCGTCATTGGTGTGCTAGCGCTTACTCGGTGGGAACTACCTTAGCAGCTAGCCTTCTATAAAACTACTAATATCGCTCCCGTAGTTGTCGCTATAGCATACGTACATTCAACACTCTTTGGACAAACCATGGAACCCCCACCATATCTCGAAACCGAATCCGACCCAACACAACTCTTGCGGGCTGCCGAAGACGGGGATGAGGGAGCTGTAAAGTTACTATTGGAACGACAGGATATCGATCCCAACGCTGCGGACACTAAATACGGTCGAACTCCACTCTTCTGGGCTGTGGAGCAGGGGAATGAGGGAGTAGTAGGGTTGCTATTGCAACGAGAGGATATCGATCCCAACACGGCAGACACCGAATTCGGCCAAACACCACTCGAGCGGGCGGCACGCAAGGGCAACAGAGAATAGTGAAGCTACTGTTAGGACGAGAGGATATCAATCTCAACACTCCGGATCCTAAATCTCAGGTGACGCCACTAGGGCAGGCTGCATGGGCTGGGAATGAGAGAGTAGTAGAGTTGCTGTTGCAACGAGAGGATATCAACCCCGACATACCGGGCGCAGGGTGTAGCATAAAGCCACTCCTTTTGGCAGCACGACGAGGGCATGCGGGAGTGGTAAAGTTACTATTGGAGCGAAAGGATATCGATCCCAACACTGCAGAGACCGAATATGGCCGAACACCACTCTTGTGGGCTGCAGTGAAAGGGCATAGCCGTGTAGCAGAGTTGCTATTGGAACGAGAGGATATTGGTTCGAACGCCCGTGACAACAAACGCGGAAGGACACCACTCTGGTGGGCGGCAGACTATGGGTATGAGGGCATTGTAAAGTTGCTATTGAAGCGAGAGGATGTTAATCCTAACACAGCGGACACCGAATATAACTTTACACCACTCGGGCGGGCTGCGGCGAAAGGGTACATAGGAGTCGTGGAGCCGCTATTGGAAAGAGTGGATATTAATCCCAACACCGGAGACACCAAATATGGGCGAACGCCTCTCATATTGGCTGTGCGGCAGGGGTATGAGGGAGTAGTAGGGTTATTATTAAAGCGAGAGGATGTTAATCCCAACACCGCAGACACCGAATATGGCGGGACGCCACTCTGGTGGGCAGCACAGTTAGGGTATGTGAGAATAGTAAAGTCACTATTGGAACGCAAGGATCTGAATCCTGATATACGGGGCCCAACAGGCCAAACTGCATTAGAGGTAGCTGCATCCTGGAAAAATGCAAAGGTTGTGAAAATACTCTCTCAACTTAAACACTCACATCCCCTCCCACGGAATCCAGCATCCAAGCAATGGGAGAGATATCGGGGCTCCCGTGAGCTCTCCCGGCCGGGCTGCGGTGCGTGGTTGCGGGGGGCTCCCCCCGGCATGCGAGCCTGCATCGTTTTTGTGATTATTTCGTTTATTGGCCTTTTGGCTATTATTCTCATCCTTCGATTTTTCCACCCTCGGGGCAATTGAAGTAGGTGTGCCGAATAAAAAATTGAAAATTTTGTTTTATGATAGGAAAACCGAAGAAAAGAACTGGGGGCCTGTTTGGATGCAACGGTTCCGTTCTGTTCCCCTATACAAATCGTCCTTTTCCTTCAGTTTCCAAACGGATGAAAGGCCTTTTTAACGGAAGAAAGGGTCGCCCAAAGGAATGGTCCCAACTGTGTCAAATAGGCCCTGGGGAACAGAGAGGACTAAGCTTTGTGTGGCTTTTTTTCCTGTTTTTTTCTGTTTTTCCTTTTATTCTGTTTCCCTTTTCCTTCTCCTGTTTCCTATTTTCGGGTTTCATTTTTCATTTTTCAGTTATTTTATGTTTGCTTTGTTTTTTGTGTTTTTGATGAGGAGTTCTGGAATAGAAATTGTCAAGGTAATAGTCAATTACAAATGCCCGGAAGGGAATCTGCTATACTTGATTATCTCAACGAGTTTTTACGGTAGTTCCTTGACACTGAATATGAGAGCACAATGAACAAAGTGTGTCGCGCGTGCCTGATCCAACCCCAGTGTAGCTGTTGTGACCTTCAGGTAAAATGGAAAATAAATCGACGAAGAGTTGACCTGACAATAGATTGCCTATTAGGTGTGTATTGAGCACTGGCAGTGGGAGATGTGATCTGGTCAGATCAACGTTTTAAGAATCTTTACTCAGTAACTTGATTAGTTCTAATTTAATGTACTTATGGATATTTTCTCGCCAACATTTGTGGTATAGATCGCCCCTCCACTCTATCGATACCGGTATTGTGTTCTGCCGGTATAAGAACGAGCTCATATCGCGTCATTGATATGCTAGCGCTTACTCGGTGGGAGCTGCCTCTGTAGTAATTCTAGCAGCCAGCCATCCATAAAATCACCAATATCGCTCCCGTAGTTGTCGCTATAGCATGCGTACATTCAACACTCTTTGGACCAACCATGGAACCCCCACCATATCCAGAAACCGAATCCGACCCAACACAACTCTTGCGGGCTGCCGAAGACGGGGATGAGGGAGCTGTAAAGTTACTATTGGAAGGACAGGATATCGATCCCAACGCTGCGGACATCAAATACAGTCGGACTCCACTCTTCTGGGCTGTGGAGCAGGGGCATGAGGGAGTAGTAAAGTTGCTATTGCAACGAGAGGATATCGATCCCAACACGACAGACACCGAATACGGACAAACACCACTAGAGCGGGCGATACTGCAGGGGCACCTGGGAATAGTGAAGCTGCTGTTAGGACGAGAGGATATCAATGTCAACGCTCCGGGTCCTAAATCTCACATGACGCCACTAGGGCAGGCTGCGTTGGCTGGGGATGCGAGGGTAGTAGAATTGCTATTGGAACGAGAGGATATCAACCCCGACATACCAGGCACAAAACATAGCATGAAGCCACTCCATTCGGCAGCACAACGAGGGCATGTGGGGGTGGTAAAGTTACTATTGGAGCGAAAGGATATCGACCCCAACACTGCAGAGACTGAATATGGCCGAACACCACTCTTGTGGGCTGCCCAGAAAGGGCATAACCGTGTAGTAGAGTTACTATTGGAACGAGAGGATATTGATCCGAACGCTGGTGACCACAAGGACGGAACGACACCACTCTGGTGGGCGGCAAATGATGGGCATGAGGGAATGGTAAAGTTGCTATTGAAACGAGAGGATGTTAATCTCAACACCGCGGACACCAAATATAACTTTACACCACTCGGGCGGGCTGCCCAGAGAGGGCACATAGGAGTCGTAGAGCTGCTATTGGAAAGAGTGGATGTTAATCCCAACACCGGTGACGCCAAATATGGGCGAACGCCTCTCATATTGGCTGTGCGAGGGGGGTCTGCGGAAGTAGTAGGGTTACTACTAAAGCGAGAGGATGCTAATCCCAACATCGCAGACATCCAATATGGCCGAACGCCTCTCTTATGGGCTGTGCATCGGCGGGATACGGGAGTAGTAGGGTTATTATTAAAGCGAGAGGATATTAATCCCAACATTGCCGACTATAAGTGTGGCGGGACACCACTCTGGTGGGCAGCACAGTTCGGGCATGTGGAAATAGTAAAGTCACTATCGAAACGCAAGGACCTGTATCCTGATTTACGAGGCCCAACAGCCCAAACAGCCCTTGGGGTAGCTGCATCCTGTAAACGTGCGGGGGCTGTGGAAATACTCTCCCGACTTGAATACTCACATCGCCTCCTACGGAATCCAGCATCCGAGCCGTCGGAGAGATATCGGGGCTCCTGTGGGCACTCCGGGCCGGGCTGCGGTGCGCAGTCGAAGAAGGCTCCCCCCGGCGTGCGAGCCTGCTACGCTTTTGTGATTATTTCGTTTATTGGCCTTTTGGTCATTATTTTCGTCCTCATAGGCCGAATAAGAAATTGAAAGTTTTGTGTTAGGAAAACGGAAGAAAAGATCTGGGGAACTGAGAGGACCAAGCTTTGTGTTTGCTATTTTTCCTCTTTTTTTTTCCGTTTTCAATTTTCCGTTTTCAGGCTTCTTTTTTCATTTTTCATTGTCGTTTTTATTTTATTTTATTTTTTCATTGTTTTTAGTTCTTTTAATAACAAGTTCTAAAATACAAATTGTCAAGATATAATATATTATACTCTTTCTTCAATTCCGGTCCAAATACACTTGCAACACTGAACTACACGAGCCCCCTATCTCACTATGGAAGCCTCTATCTAAATCTCCGATTTGTTAAAATATTCGCGAAGGTTCCATATCTTCAACACTATTACAACACTGGATGCTTGAATGAGGAGAGTTAAGGTTTGGAAAGGGTTGCAGGGCATTGGAGTTGAGACGATGGTTGTTAGGACAAACGGTTAGGTGCAGCGGAGATGTTTTGGGTACACACAGGAAACACAATAAGAGGTGTTGAAGTTTTGGAACTAAGGTTGGCTGGAAGATGGAACAGATGGGTGTCGCACTATGATGATAGCGAAACAGGAAATGGTATCAGGAATGTTCGGAAAGAGAAAACTCTGTAAGTAGTTGAAATAAAGTCAAGGGATAAAGGGGGAAATATGTTTGAAGGTTGTGGGTGTGTATTGGAAAGAAAGAGAAGGTGATGGAAGCGAAGACTTGAGCAAAGGAGAAGAAGAGTTTTTTCTGTAAGAGAGATTTGTGTATATATGGGACGCTGCTGGCAGCACAGAAAAGAATAAGGACCGCAAGACTCTCTACTCTCATATCCTATTTACTTGACGATTTACCATAATCTACAAAAGCCAATGATCCAATAGATGCTGCGAAGCCCTGTGGTAAGTGTTATCTTCCACTACCTATATGCTGGGTTGAAGCACTCCTTACCAACTGTGAGATCAAATGTTCCTATGTTTGTCACCAGCTATTGTTCCACCTTATTTTCCGTTGGGCTGTCACTCGTGGTGTCAAACTAGGAAGTGGGAGCCAATGCCACGAAAGAGGTCATTATGAGCCATAGGTGTTTTTTTTCCAGCACATCCATGCCCCACACTTATCAATATAGGAGTTATAGACAGACTCCGGCTCCTACGTCCCATTCATGAACACACATTAATCTTTCAAATTCTCACTCATGCATAACCAATCTCTCCTCTCCTGGCGTGAATGAGATAGACTCAGCTAAAGTTGCAAGCTTAGAATATTCGCTCAGCGAATGTCTGGGGGAAATAGAATCGTGCTGGATTAAACCACGAGATCTTATGTCCTAGAAGGAAGCCTTCTCTATAGGAGTGAGCGCGGGCTGGGTGAACTGGGTTGTAGACAAAGACCGGCCCGGGAGCTGTAGGTGTACGAGGTAGTTGTCTCAGTTACATCCTTGAAGACCATTTCCGATTTGTTTGATCCGTCCGTGCAGACGCTCTCAAAAGTCATTGACATGTAGTTCTGCTTAATAGCCTTTCCACACAGTCCGCTAAAATTAACAAAAAAGGTCTTTGGGGGTATATTTGCTGGAGATGTGAATGGTGGAATGAATCCTAAGTCGATGTGGATGCAATCGCGGCCGCGGTGACGATAATTTGAGAATGGCCGGCTGTGCTGTACTGTTTACTACCTGCAAGCTCTGCTGAGAGTTCCCTAGGCTCCTTGCCCAGGATTTTGCAAGTTACATAGCAGCGCGCCAACCCAACCAGGCTAATTAAGGGGAAGGACACAGGACTAGAAACTAGATAGGTAAGATCAAGGGCACATTGCTCATCTTGTAGCTATCTCATAACATCAGGTCCCTTAGAATGTACTTTGCTTGTGCGGGGATCTCGAGAGCATGGCGAAAGTAGGCAGGCACAATATACCAAATAATTCTCCACCAATCTACTATAAAAGCGGAATATTTCTCGAAGCTCATTAAAGCATTCTTCAATCTTTCCCCTTGGGCTGAAGACTGCTACATGCCAGTGTTTTTTTTCTACAGCTGTAGGAAACAGAGAGAAATTCGTCTGCTTGGTCGGTTGGTTAGCCGCTTGTCGCGCACTCTAGTAGGATTTGACATCATCTAGTTTCTTGGCCGGAGTTCTAGGTAATTGAGCGGCTACCACATGAATTTCATTGCTTGGCAGAAAAATGTATTCGGCTTCAGTCAGAACAAGCCATAAGACGTCCCCATTGGTTCCCTGTGAGTCATGGGGCCCTTCTGTAACCTTCTGTATCATAAACACCAAAAACAAGGAAAGAAGCTCGGGACCGATGATGGTTACTCGTGGAGGGCTAATTCGTCTGTAAGAGGCGGCAATTAAGACGCAAACCGCTGGCAAAGCCTGGCATAGTGAAGGGTGGCTTGGATCAGGAGGGCGTGGTCGAGTGGCCCGTGATTGAGAATAAGAGGGCCGAGGGACGATGTAGAATGAGGGGTAGAGACCTCTGTGGTCGTTCCTGGTGCACCGTATAGGATGAAGGTTACCAGAGAAAAAGGGAATCAGTTGGGATCAATGAGGGTTCTTTAAAATCAGTGATCAGCAAAACTCACTATGAATTGAGCAGGGAGAAAGCATCCCAGAGATAGTAGACAGAGGGGTAAATGGAAGTGATAGTGCGAAGAGCCAAAAAAAGGCTCCAATGGGATACTCATGATTGAGATGCATGAAGTGATCGCCAAACGTATTACTATTTCGTAAGGAAAGAGCGGAGTGGATAAAAAGGTCAATGGCGGGAGGAGCAAGAGAGAGCAATTCGTAATGAGTGGGAAGGAACTCTAGGGGCACCGACAAGGCACAGAGCAAAGAGTGGGGGGAATGAAAGAAAATAGGGTATTATAATTAGAGGGGCTAAGAGGGTTACACTTGTGCTCCGAATTTTCAGTGCTTAGGTTAACTGTTGAGCCTAGGAGCGCTCTGGTAGGGTAGTATTAGCAGTCGTGTAGCCTATTTGGGGCGCACTAAAAACTCTGTTTAGTAGCGCACCGTTCGTGTATAAAAGTCGCCCTTCAGAGTACAACCATCTGACAACCAACCACTTCAACACCACTTTAACAAACATTCTAAGGAAAGAACACGATAAGGTGAGTGAAATCCAGAGTTTTTATTTGCTCAGTTGCGATACTAACTCAGCTCTCGACTAGGATGGCCGATGAACGAATTGCTGAATTAGAGGGGTACTGGTAAGTCGCCGAGTAACTGGCTGTCATTGAAGATTTCTCACACACTGTTGTAAGTCTTTGAAAATAATGGCTCCAGGGTTTTTTCCTCTCCTTTACAACTTTTATTTTCCTAGAGGGAAAGTTTCATTTGAACTAAGGGTGAAAATTAAGGCACTCTTAGTGAGGGCCGGCTGTGTGGAAGGTCGTGTAGTGTCTTTTGAGGTGGCGGGAACCTTGCCAAGATTACTAGGGCGGCCACCCACAGATGACTATCTCTATTGGAAGCACAATAATCTCCTTCACCCTGTCTAGCAGGGATGGATGATATTAGCAACAGGGAATCATGAACGCTAGTAGATGTACTAACTGAAAGCAATAACCTATTTTGTGAGTGTGGATAATATTGCGTGAATGCCAAGTGTACTTGGTTAGTTGCCCCTGGGATTAAACAATATGAAGATTGCACATACAAGGAGTCGGTGAAATCTTCTCCTTAGTGAATGCCAGCAATTCTCTCAATCGTGATTTACGCGATTGCTGGAGCAGAGCTCATCAGATTTCCTGCCTTCTACATGAACTTCAGAGAGAGATAGTACCCTCTACTTGGATAGGTGAGGAGTTTGTGAAAGTAAGTCATATAAGAATTTGGACTTCAAAAATGATTCACAACTGTGGGATTTGATTGTGTCTCAAAGATGAAGACCAGGATGAGTGAGAAGCTATAATATGTTTTCAAGGATTGTGCATATTCTATTGCTTGGTCCGTCTAGTCTGACCAATCCTAGTCGAGTCAAGTCTAGAAATCGTGATTGGTTGGTTAGTCTAATCTCTAGCATTAGACTAGAGTTGACTTTTGACTGTACTGGCTAGCTGAGCTTAGTCCTCCCTTGACCATTGGGAACCCATAACCTGGTCGTTTGAAGCCTTGAGGGCCTCAGTACCATACCTTATACTGGCGCTTGCGACTGTGGTGGGGGCGGTTATTGGGAACCTTCTCCCCAACATGTTGCCAATCAAGTCGACGCTCAAGCATCAGCTTGACATCAGATTGATAGAGGAGGCTGTGGCCAATAGAACTTGGCTAGCAATTCCACTGTGCCCCAATATCACAATTCCTGAATGGCCTAGGTTTTCTCCTTATCTGTCAATTCCAGATTGCAACTGCTTGGATTTCAAGTGCAACTGCCTGGATATCCAATGCAATTGCCCTGATTTGCAATACCACTGTCCAGATGTAATTGCCTGACATGTCCCAGCATGAATTGTGATACGAAGATCTCCTTCCTGGGCATCCACAATGGGGTGCTGTAGGCTTGGACATCGACACTGGCTCACCTGACCCAGTGGTTTGCCCAGAACCTGTCACTCTCCCATAGCTCATTGTTGCCTCAACCCCAATCGGGGTAGTAGAACCCAACAATGCAGAGGGTTTGTGGAGTTCCTTTGACTACTTCTATTCCCTTGACTATTGCAAAAGTCAACTGTGGGTGCTCAAGTCTCGGGTCAATGCTGTCCAAGTTGTATTAGCGGAGAGGAAGTGTGGAGGGTAGGTGTGCTAAATCTGGACTTTTATTTTGTTTCTTGGAGGACTACAAAAAGGGGGCAGTAATGGAGCATTGAAAACGATAGGCGACCTGGACTAGGCGCCATCATCTCTACTATTGCCTGCTATTAATAGATACTCCTTTTACTTCTATTTGCTTTACTACCCATAAAATCACCTGAAATCTATTATCTCCACCAGCCCTCAAAGTTAATCCCCTGATTCTTGGTTGAAAAGTCCTTAAGTATGATTCAAGTTAGTACCTTCCTGACATGGCATAGCCTGAGTCACTTGGCCCCATGGTTATTTGGAAAATAGCTTTAATGTAATAGAAGTATCTCTAGTAGGGCCTTGTGGGAACTCGCATCATCGGTATTGGATATAGACATATACTTCTCATGAGTACAAGTACTGGTTACAATCCTCTCTTCGCCGGGTGATACTTGCAGCAGGTAACTGATATTTTCCTAACGATCACTTCTCTTAGCCCAATAGCAGTTGTGATAGGTAAGTACTCTGACTCCTATCTAGCAACGTTGATTGCTAGGCTCATATAAGACAGTGGTGTCTTGATTCCCGAAAGTGTAGTAGATAAAGATCTTTGTATTGAATGTATAGTGTATGAAGGAACTTAGATGGTGGCGTGAAGAATGCAAATCCCATGCTCTGAGGGTGCTCCTATATAGGGGTTCTTCTCTCAACCATACCCCTGTGTGACTCATACCCTCGTGTCACGTGACTCATGACTCATAGTGAGTCATAGTGTGAAATCCATCAGCTGACTCGCCCGAGTCAGCTGCTCCATATCTTGTAATTAATCAAAACCCATAAAACAAGTCATGTGCCCTAGCGGGGTCACATGTGTGAAACCCATGACTTCTAACTATGAGTCATGTGCGAAATACCTAAACGACATGACCACAAATGTGCGTCATGTCCAATATCAAACAATAACAATAAACGAATAACACGCTAATGCGTCGTCATGTGAAAACCTATAAGTCAACCGATCTCATAGCGTGAAAGATAACAAACTAATGACTAATAACTATTAGTCATGTGAAAGTCTGCCTTGCTTAGTCCCCATTTGTGACAGTACTATTACCTGATAAGTTACCTAAGTAATGTCAGTAATGCATTAGTGGCTTGGCACTCAGTAGCTGCTCACAATCGCAACAACTGGAAAATCAAAATGTAAATTTTATTATTCATATAAATAGTAATGATACTATATTGAAAATTTGTTTTAGAGTTATTTTAAATATAGGGAATAAGGATAGGCAGTTTTTATTTAATAATAATAAATATTATCTCTTGTATACCCAATTTATTCAAGAACTGATTCAAACCGCATCTTGCTTGAAAGGTATTATGACTCTAAAGACAAGTACAGTTAAATATCTATTATAGATACTAGATCAGATAATATCTACTTATAGAGTCCACAAATGTTCCAATTTCTTGGAATGTACTTTAATAAAGTAATCCAGGATACGGTATAACTCATCATAGTAGTTGGTTATTTTTTGGTAATGGTATTCATCAGGAAAATGTCAGAGCGGGGTCCACGGTGGTCCTGAACGCTACTGGTCCACCAAGGGGGATTGTGGTCCCTGTGGTCCACCTGGTCCACTCCGATCCATTCTAATCCACACTTTTTGAAAATTTACTGAAAATGTGGACCAGGGTGGATCAGGGTGGACCAGGAGGACCAGGGGATCCATAACCCTCCTTGGTGGACCAGGACTCGTTTTTACATTTTGCTGATGTTCCCTTCTGAAAGCAAGGTAATTTAGCGAGAAAGACTACCCTTCAGGCACAATCATACAAGCCACTGCTGTGGGATAAGGCTAAAAGCGGTTTCATAGAGTTTACTCATAGAGTTAAATCGATTCAATCACTTTCACTAGGGTTTGGGCATGTGTATCTAGAGATTTCATATATGAAGGGTAAAGATACTGAATTTTGGTGGTAATTTCCAGTTTCTAAGTGTGCAAGTTTGAAAACTCTCAATACAGAGAAACAAATCGTACTAAAAGTAATTAAATTGCTTTAACTATATGAGTATATCATATGAGAGAGCTTTTAGCCTCCTCATGCATGTGTAGCTTGCATTAGTATTGCTGAAAGATCAAATTTCACTCTAAATTAATCTAGTTAAATATATCTATCTCCATATCTAGATCTGAACCAAACAGCATCTGACTCAAGCATTCAAAAGTACAAAGTTACAAGAGAAATGGAAAATGAAAATCAAGTAAGGAACCAATTGGGCTCTAAGGTAAATCCCGTAAGAATGGAAGAAAAGAAGATCAAAAGTTCCGAAAAATAAGAAAACATCCGTCCCAATAAGAAACACTTATCACGACTCTCTCACGGTAAATGTCGACTATTAGGAAGCGGGAGGTCGCCAGAATCCAGGATCCTGTAATTGGGCAAGATATGAGAGTTTCCGGGTGTAGTATAGAGATATATAACTTTACAAAAGTGGCTAGGTGGAATAAAAGAAATTAAAATAATGCCAATGAGGGAGACAGAATGGGCAAATGAAGGAGAGATAAATAGGGAGGGCAGGGAGGTTAGTAGGAGTAAAATAAAAATATCTAGAGCAGAAGAATACTGTAATTGCCTGCAGGGTGGTGGCAGGAATTGATAGGGTAAGGATACTATCACTATACCAAAGTGCGGTATCAAACGAGACTAAGTACCAGAGGTTTAGACTCAGTTGTTGTAACAAACTTCTTACTCTATCACAACTACCAAGTAGTTCCTCATAGCTGAGTATGGTTGGTCTGAATTCTTGAAGTGAACTGAAGAAGTAATTGTTCAACCAAGTATATTGAAAACTCTGTCTGTTGAAGTCTGCCCTCTCTGAGTCTGGAGAATAGGATGTCTTAAATCCACTTTTCAGGCTAACCGGAGCCTTGTAAACAATAACTATAAAGACTCCAAAGCGGTAGCCTTCAAATGTTAGATAAAACATATCAAGAATCAGACGATATCTTGACACAATACATAAAACATACTGAGTATCAAATGATACTCTGAAATCAAATATAAAATAGTATGAGTATCAAAGTCAATTATAAAATATACTGAGTATCAAATGATACTTCAAAGCCAAAGCTAAAAAATTCTGAATATCAAACTCAATCATAAAACGTAATGAGTATCAAACGATAATACTCTGAAATCAAACAAGTAACTTGTACCGGTTACAAATACCGTACAAGAGTATTATAAGAGAAAGTGAAAAACAAACCTAAATACCAGGGCTTCCAGAATTGAAGTAATATATGGAGCAGGGGTCTAGTGGTTGCGGATAGTGCTGAGGAGGAAGGCATAGATTTTGCTTAACTAGATCACGAGTAAACAAGTTACTCTGAGGCCAAATTCCACTCTTCGTCGAGGAGTACTCCCAATTTACTATATCTAGAAATCTGAGGGGCCGGACTCCGAGGAATCTCAGTAACAGTAGCCATGATAGTAATTTGATGCTAAGAATGAGGTAGCCTAGCTTTAGGGGCAGCCTTGAGTATTGTCAGACAATTATCAACATCTTTTGTGAGTTGGGTATCTCGTAGTTCAATAAGCTGGACACAAGTGGGAATCGGTCGCTCAGACAGCTTGGGGTGGCTGGTTGGGTTCTTGAGAGAAGCTCCTGGTTGAAAGCAGCATGACTGCTCCCGATACAGCCCTTGTGGTGCAACTTCAGTCTCTAGCTGATGGTCAATTTCTTGTAGAATACTCTTCACAGGTAAAGTTGGGCACTGTGATGAAGGTGCTGAGGTGGAGGTTGTAGAAAGTTGTAGGGCTGGTTCAGAGAGTAATGAGGACTCAGAGGCTAGGCACTTGTCTCTTCTCTGCTGCCATTATCATCCTGCAAATATTCTTGGTTTTGCCAAGGGTGGGGATAAGTCCCATTGTGTTACACCGTGACACAGCCTCCAGTAATATCCTTCCCCACACTTTTCCGACACACAAGGGCCATATGCCATATGCCTCGAAGGCGTGACAACTATTTTGCATTGTAAATGCTTTCTCTCTTGCCTCTGTAACAAAAGCCACAAAGATAGCCTTGTTAATTCCCTCTTCTGTGCTTCTTACAAAAGCACACGTGGTCGTTGATGGCCAACACATGGAAGTGGTAGTAGGGAGAGAAGAGGCCCACATCTAAAGGCTGTAGGAGGTGAGTGCAGTGCAATAGAAGGCAAAGGAGCAGGATGTTGTATTTGACACAAAATTTAAGAAAGGCATATGTAATATGTGAACCATGCGTGTCAATAATAAGGAACCTAGTCCCCGCAGCCAGAGCAGCTGTCTGAGGCTCAGATATTGATTCCAGCCAGAGAAGAGCTAGGGGGTAATAGATCCACCCTTCAGGAGAATAACTAAATTTATAGTTACTTTCCGTTCCAGTGAGATTGGTATACCAGTCAAGGGATTATGCCTTTCCATGGTATATAATCAGGGGGGAAAGCCATTGCCTGATAGTAGTAAAAGTATGAACGACCGTAAGCTTGCCGCCCTAGTTCCAGCCATACCTCGGATAATGGCCACCCAACAAGGAATATTAAGTCGCTTATATGGACATGATTGTTCAACAAAAACAACAAAATAAAATTATATGAAATTGCTCTGAGCTATTAAATCTGGCAGGCGGACATAAACTGCTTCATATCAACCGCTAGGAGGCCTGCCAAGCTGCGTCTTGCCTTTTGTTTTGGTTTGCTAGCATGAATCCGGAGCTCCTGTACGGCTGCCTCTTCCATAGCCTGCTCAGTACTTTCTATATTTACAAATTGAAGATTGGGATCAAGTGGAACCTTACTTTTCGGTGCCTGATCCTCCAGGTCTTTTATTTTTTGCTGTAAGTGTTGGTTTGAAGCTTGGATGAAGGCATGCTAGGCAGTACAGTAACCAGAGGCCCTATTCGTCTTGTTCAAGACAGTTCAGAGATCGATAGTCATAGCCCTGGTTGCTTCCAGAGATTTAATTAAAGAGTGCACATGGTGGGGATAGGTAGGAGTGTGAAATATATTATAGGAGGACCGAGAAGGGCTAGGAATAGTACACAATTGCTGGGGGGTTTGAGCCGAGTGTAGCTCAGAGGTCTGATTGGAGGCTGCAGGAATGGAAGGGACTTGTTATGAGTGTAGGGCATTCTCCGGATTCCAAGGAAGGAGTCCAACTGGTTTCCAGCCTACTCGAAGGTGTTGAGGATTAAAGATTCTCTCCAGTGCCTGCTGATAGCAGTTGACAAAGCGCCGCTTCTTCACCAGTGCAGCATCATCATACTGAGTAAGATCGATAATACAGGTGGGATCAGTGTTCCCAACAACCCAGGTCGGCAAGGCTTCTGTCAAGCAGGGCTCGGCCTGTCAGAATTGGCTGGGATCTAGCCTGGCTCGCAACTAGGTCATATAGGCTTTGTCCAAGTGACCTCATAGGCCAGTCAGTCCCTATATAGCCTAGGCCCGCCTAAATAATCTAGGTTGACCCACTAATATCAGGCAGCCACATTATGGGAATAGCAAAAATCAACTGTAAATATTGCAGAATTACCAAATACGATTAAAAATAGAGCAATAGTTTCAATTTCTTAGCCAAAAAATAGTCTAAGATAATAGAGATAAAAATTAAGTTAATAGTATAAAAGAGGTGCTGTTGTGGTGGGTCAACAGTGCATAGTAGAGTGGGGACAGTACAGGAGGTATGAATAAGAGCAGATTAATGTTAAACGATTTACAAATAATGTTAACAATATAAGGAGAGGAGGTCAGATACCCTTAGGGTGATCGGTTCTCAATACTGATCACAGAGCTTAGAGGGGTCTATTAGCTGATAGGCAGTGGTAGGCTGATGGAATTTGGCCTATATCTGCCTAGGCTGTTTCGGAGTAGCGTGTTGCTACTCTTGGTGATATACGTGATCAATCTTGGACTTGGACAATGTAGGGAGTAACCTCCAAGGGATCAAAAGAGATCTTTATCACCTGCACCCAGTATCGTCCTCCACTGAGAATGTAATATTACTGCTTAGTTTGGAGAAACGCATGATAGTATAGAATAGCTTTTTCTTAATGGAGTAAGATTTCTAAGTATAGACCAATAAATATGAGTAAGTATACTTTATGGCAAGTTTACACAATTGTACACGGGGGCCCAGCTGTATTGATGTATGTTATTTTATAGAATAACAGATTATTGGTTTATTCTTGGGTTGCTTTTCAGCTAAATTATTTTATAAATTCTTCATGCTAGGGTATACAATATATGATAATTTGACTCTCTCCAACAATAGTAGCTACTAAGAATACATTTTATTTCATTGTTTAGAATAGATAAATATTATCCAAAATTCGTGATGGTTGCAAAATGGTTGATAAGGCTGGAGAGTATATCAGATTTTCTACAGATTGGGTGAACCGGATCAGTTCAAGTTCTTGAATAAGAAATGGGGATTACATACCTGCTACCACTGGAAAATTCTGACAATTGAGCTGTTTTCCGGTTTGATATTTCTCAATCTAGTCAAAATACTCGGACAATTACTACTTAATTTCCAATATCTTAACTTGAATCAGAGATAGTAAGGATTTAAAAAGAATTAAATCAAAATTGAAGACTTTTTCCTACCATGATTCACTTGATCAATAGCTATTGTATTTTATATTATCAAGAATTATCTTGGAGTAATAAACATATGAGATATAATAGAGTAAGGGACCAGAGATTTTATAATTTGCATGGAGAAAAAGAGTGTTCCGAAGGGCCAAGTCAGGACAATGGTTTGGGCGGTAGGTCGACACTTCGGCCAGTCCGGTCGTGCTATTGAAGACCCTTGAGCAGTCTTGTGAAAAAATCATAAAAGTGGATAGATGCCTAGGCAAAGCCTCCAGATGTCTATGTGAAAATCTACACATGCCGGGGTAAAGTCTATAAATCTCAAACTAAAATCTCCAAATGCCTAGATAATGCTGGCAAATATTTAGCTAAAACCTGTGAAGGTCTAGGCAAAGCCTCCAATTGCGTACCTAAGGCCAGCAGATATTCAGATAAAGTGTAGTGAGTGATTGGAATATGCCTGGCCTTCATTTCACTAACCGCGAATGTTTCAAATAGCTATCATATCTTATTATTCTATACCAGGAAGTTATCCAGCTAACTTCGGGTAGGTCCAGCAACCATTGAAAAAGGGTTGCTCAGTTCGCTAATACACTGAAGAGATCTTGGTCAGTTAGGCCATACTAGTATTCAAAGCCAGAGGGACTGGCTGGTTGAGAATAATGGAGAAAGATATGGTCAAATACAGGACAGGAAAAAGTGTTCAAGTGAGCCGATTTGGTCCTGGGGGATGGAATCAGTATATGTAGCTCTTAAGAAATCTTTATAGTGAATAGTATATTTAACCAAATGGTAAAAGTCATGATGGAGCAATTTGCTGAAACTAATTTGCTGAAAATGCAATTGCCTGGCCACTAATGAATGAGGAAGCTCCAGCCATGACCATAGTGGTTGGTATATTGGGCCAGTGCTAGTGAGTAGACAAGAGTGGAAGAATGTGAAAATGAAAAAGTGCAGACATGAAACTTGGTATATAGGGTCGCAATCGAAGACTAGTGAGTTGGGAAAGTATTATAAAGAACTTAAAGAATCGAAAAAGATAGACTAGCATCAGCAAAATGTAAAACCCACTCCTGGTCCACCTTGATCCACCCTGATCGACATTTTCGGTAAAATTTCCAAAAGTGTGGATCAGAGCGGATCGGAGTGGACCAGGTGGACCACAGGGACCACGACCCCCCTTGGTGGACCAGGAGCGTTCAGGACCACCTTGGACCACGCTCCGACATTTCCCTGATGAGGAGAAGTAAATAAAGATACAGGTTTGTGAAATAAAGTGTTTAAAGCAAGGGATTTGGAAGGTCATATTAGAAGAATATAAAAGGATTTCAAGAACAGACCATGCATCAAGGAGAATGTTGCCTATAATGATCCTCAAGAGTGATGATATTATAGGCTACACTGATACCCTGAATGCTCTCCAGTCGGTTAAAGATTATTGAATTATAAAGTCACTAAATCATCTTTGAATTAGGTAAATAATTTAAAACAACCTTCTCAGGTCTTACAAATAATATTGCTAAATGTCTGTTTGGTGGAAAATCTTTTATTCACTTAGAGAAGTGAATTCTCCATATGGTCAGCCACTTTGGCCTTTTTTGTACCTGAAGTTCCCCTTTCTACCGAACAGTTTTAAACTGCCATTCGGACGAAAAAGAGCTCAGAATATGAATGGCGCTGAAGTCCTTTGTGGTTTTAAAGCTACAGCATAATTTGGCAAGTGATGTTAGAACTCTATACACTAGAGCTACTGTAGAGATTCTTTAAGCAAATTTGGGAGAGACAATGCAATTATATCTTTGAGAAATTGTCTTTCTCCTATACTATATGCAGTCTTAGAAGTTATGGTAATATTTTGTTAAACTTGATACTCAATTTATGAGATGAATTTTGTAATAAATTGTCAATTAACTCAATGAACAAGGGGAGAACCAGAGATAGAAGATATAAACCAATCAGTAGAAACCCAAATAAAGTTGTGATGAAGTGGTTGTTTGTACAGTTGTATTTGTCAAACAAGTATTTCTTTTCAACATCTTGAGAATATATTTCTTCTTCAAGATACAGACCATAGTTGTCTGATTTAAGGCTAGACACTTATGGTAAGCCAATTTTGTCATAAAACGGAGGGCAACTACTTGGCATATATGGTGGACTACTCCTGCAAGGAATAATAGCAGTTCTTGGAATTGTGGATAGATAGATCATACTAGCATGACTTATCATAATAATGTCAAATGGTTTTGCTATTAACAATAGTAGGAGAAGAAATAAGAAGAATGAATTTAGGAAAAGAGAGTGAAGGTAATAATAAGAGTGTAAGCTGAGGGTATTGAAGAAAATTAATGTTTAGACTCAGAATGTAATTGGTAGAAGTAAGAGGATAGTTGTTTGAGGGGGGGGGAAATAAGAATTGAGAGGGAGGTATACCTTGAGTTTCATAAGAGATAAAAATGAACCCAGTTTGTGTGTGGGCCCTGCAAGTATGAGAAGTTAAAATGGTAGGCACTAGCCCGGGTATCAGCCATCACAGTGGGGACTTGCCCTAACTTTATCGGTTAAGGAGTGATTTGTTAGTTTATAACAATAGCTACTGAGAATAAGTGGACAGTAAAGAGGGGTTTATTAAAAATTGAAAAGAGCAGCTCCCTGTTTGGATACCTGACAAACGAGATCTTAGAAAATGTTGGAACATGGAAATAGTAACAGCTCCTATCAGGATATAAAAATTAAAAAAGTAAAAGAGTAAAGCTATCAAGTATCGTACAGTAGGAGGTTTGTGTAGGACTATCATAGAGCACTTTGCATATCACTTAGGGCAACATGGATTCTTTTAAGATGTCTCTCAATACCATCTATCTTTCCAGATATTAGGATATTTTCATGATCACCAGATTTCCAGACCTTTTTCCACCACAGTTAGTTTCCCAAGCTGAACTTTTCATGAAATCTTCTCTACTGTACATGCTCGTTATAACTATAAAGCTTAACCTCAGGGACAAACCATCCTTCTATCTTTCCGGGTAACTGCCATGACGCCTAGCTCCCTATCTTATCCCAGATTAATAAACAAATTACTAAATAGGATAACTTATATATATGTATCCACATCGTGATTCCTCATCAGAGAAGTTATAATTGCAACAACAACTTGGCAAACAATGATACCTGTATAATAGAAATGTTATAATGACTTCTGAAAAAAGATAAACCATCTCAAGTGGCCATGCGCTAGATCTGGTATTACCTCGGGTTTTCTATTCTGCCAACTTCAGAGATTGAAGTGGACCCTGCCCATAGGGCGGGAGGAAGGGCATGAAGCTGGATACTTGCCTACCTACTGTATCTAGTGGGAGGCAAATATCTGGAAGGGACAACCGCAAATTGCCAAATTGACAGCACAAAAACGAATCTCAAGATACTAAGGCCCTGTTCGGCAACCCACCATTAAAAAATACTATGGTATTTCATGAAAATGACTTATAAGTTAAATTAAAAATACTGTATTATTTTCAAAATAATGGTGTTCAGCAACACACTTTTTTACAATAATATTTTTCTGAATAAGCCAAATCTTATCTGATGTTCGCATTAGTACTATGTTATATAAGGAAGTATTGAATTGTTAGAATATATAAATGAATTGGAGTTTATTTTTCTGAACACAACAAAACATTCTTTCTACCAAATTCCCCAAGCTGTATTCCTTGAAGCCGATAGTAAGTTGCCTAATCGAACCCGGAAAGCATATTTGTTTAATATTTAACTAATTCAATAGTTTGTGCCTAGTAGTATTGTAACCCACTATGATGGGGAACCGTATTTGGATATCCTCAACGGGGAGGTTTCGAGTCGAATCTCTCCTCAAGCATGTTTGGGAGGGCAATTGCACTGAGGGTGGCTTTAAAAAAACCGTTTGGCCTGCAATTGTGGCAGAGCTAAATGCCAAATATGCAGACGAGCTCAGCAAGCCTATTACTGCGCTTCAAGCGAAGAATAAGGAAGTTATTTTTAGTGCATTAATTCTAGTAAATGCTATGTGTTGAGATCTTATGTAAAAACAATTTATAGAAGGTCTACTAGCTAATTTTTAATTTGAATATGGATTAGCTTAAGCGGGAGTTTGAAATTGTACGCAAGATAAAATCAAACTCAGGGTTTGGTTGGGATGAGAGAAAGGGTATTCCTACAGCGGCAGCATCAGTCTGGGATGAGTATACTGTTGGAAGTTCAAATAGGGTATCATGAGAGTGAGAATAAATATAGAGTATTTGTTCTAGATTGAACTAACAAGAGAGTGGTTAAATGAATTAATAGATCCATAAGCAGGCAGGGAAGTATCGTCATAAGGGATTACCCCACTACGATCTGCTTGAAGAGCTCTTTGCTAGCGTTGCGGCTTCTGCAGGTTTGCAAGAACTGGGGAAATTGAGTCTGAGGCAGAGGGAGATGGGATGGGTCTTGAAGTAGGATTGGAGATAGGAGAGGCAGGTCAGTTGAGGCAAGATGAGGAGGAGTTTCGAAGTCAGTCTGGGCAGGACTTGGTGGTTATTGGGAGTGCTATGCCCAATAATTCTAGTTTGTCACAGACTAATCTCTACAATTATGGGATAATGGCTGGGTCTAGTAGTTCAGTGACAAATGCGCTTGTCCGCAGTTGAAGTGCTTTGTCTGATACTAGTCGTGGGAAGTTGAGAGATACAAGTGAGAGAGGTCAGCGTAATAAGCGTGTCTGCACTAATAGAACCTCTCAAAGCACACTTGCAAGTGCGCTTTTTGCTCTTCGTGATAAGGCTGTTCAACAGAGAATACAGAGCCAGACCATCAAGGAGGAGGCAGCAATCAATGAGCTCTTTGAGCTTTATGCAAACTCATACGGAGACTGACATTACAAAGCTCTTACTTGCTCTTCAGGAGAGAACAAATGCCATTGGGTTTCTGGCTATTGTTAGATTTCCTGGGATTAGAACCAATTGGATTGCTGCCCAGCTTGCCTCTTGATGTATATAATGGATAGCTTTGCTGTATAAACCGCATACTTTCATGGATAAAGTACTATATTATTGGTTAATAATTGATTGATATTCAATTACTAGTATACAACTAGGCTATATGTCTATTTAAATATAGCTGATAATCTCTCCACATTTTTGTGGCAATTTGATCTTGCAATCCTGCCATTCCCTGTTCCTCATTGATTCTATTATCTTGATCCTCATTCTCATCAAGCTCCTCTGCCTCAGGCTGCTCATGGTGAAATTGCGATCTTCTATCACTTCTGTAGCCTATAATTCACTTGTCAATATTTAATTATATATTGAAATCCTGAACTTGAAAGCTTACCAGAAGTAGAACGTCTCTCTGCCTGACTCTCCTGTGAATAAACCTCAGCCTCCTCTCCTCCTGAGTCTGCATTATCATCATTGATACCCAAAATGTCATCAAAAGAATCAAATTCTAAATGATGTTGATGGCATTTCATAAAATTATACAAAGCTGTTAAAGCTAGGACAAGTTTAACCTGACTAGAAAAGGGATACTCTGCAGCTGTTTTCAAGATTCGAAATCTTCACTTCAGCACACCAAAGATTCTCTCAATAGAGTTTCTTAATTGGGAATGTCCTAGGTTAAATGACTCCTGTTTATTTCGTGGCCTTGGTTGAAACCCAGGTTAGTATTCTTACATTACTCGCCATATTACGAAGGATGATGACTCGAATGCTATGATTAAATACCAAGTTAATGATAGAAGAAGAAGAAAATATATTTATAATGTGATTGGTACTACTCACGCAGATGATATCGAACTCCCCAGTATGGTGTCAGGCACCCATTTCTCAATCTATATCTGGTATCACCAAGATAGTATTTCCCCTCTGGAATTACAAACCCCTTCTCCAATGCATGATTCAATACTGTCCCATTATGAGCTGAGCCCTTCCATCCGGTCAGAACATAACAAAACTGTCGATCAAAACTGCATACTACCCTAACATTTTGGGTAATCTGCCCTTTACGATGGCGAAACGGTCCGAGATGTTGTGCCGGCACGTGGGCTAAGATGTGCGTTCCATCGATTGCCCCCAGTACATCTTTGAAGTATGGATAAAACTTCTTATTTCTCTCAACTTCATATGGGCACTCATTGACTGGTAGTGTTACAAAACTAGTATGCAGTTGTATGAAGTTGTTTAACACAAGATTGAAGTAGTATCTATACGATTCATCCGTGATTAGTTTGATATTAAGCCATTAGTTAGACAACTGATAGATTTACTTACCGGCTGACTGTATCACCACTATGCTAAAACCTTTCTTGAATATCTCGATTGGAGGCATTATGTCCAATTGTTCAAACAAACATTGCTAGTTGTTCTACATTCACAAACCGGGTCGGAGCAAGATAACCTTGGTCTTTAAGCCATTGGCATAGTTCAAGAAAGACTTCGCGAGGCATTCTCAACACTTCAATTACTGGTCTTGCATTGGCTGAAGGAGCCGGTGGCTCCTCAACATATTGTTTCCCGTAAGTGTGGAGGTGCGACATTGTTCGACTTCATATCGTGCGCCTGCTATTTCGGTGACTGTGGTAGCGACATTGAAGAGAAAGCGAGCATTGAGTCTTAAGGTACCATTCTGACCATTGCTACTTAGATAATTGGAATTGTCATTCATAATTCTTGGAGATAGATGTATATTGTTGAAATTGGGCTGTGAGAATGCTGATATAGCATAAAATAAAGAAGAAGAAGATTTGTATCATAAAGAAGAGAAACTGGATTGACGATTTTATATAATATTACAAAAAAGTAGGCTTGAATTTATATATCTATTTTATTTCTAAGAAAATACTATTGTAAAAAAATACTTTTGTATTTTTATAGAAATACTATAGTATTTGTGGTTGCTGAACACTAGGCCAAACAAAAATAAAAATAATGTGAAAAATACTCCATAAAAGTGGAAATACTATCGTATTTTTGGCATGCCGAACAGGGCCTAAAATAAATAACAAAAAGTTTCCAGGAATAAATAAGGTGAAAAAGGGATCAGTAGAAAAGGTTTGTTGTCTTTATTCAGGTGTTTAGTCTGGTGTTGCCAGCCCCGCTGTCGGTTACTCGTTCCGTACACCTATTTTTCACGTCAAGTATTATACTACCTACCTACCTTCCTAGGAACCAAGAATGGGAGAAATCAACCGGGCGTGGACAACATCCCAAATAGTAAGGAAAATCACACTGCTGTGGGAGACATATTGCATGTACAGTAGATCACCATAGAACTCAAATTTTTATCAGCATCTACCACCGAAGCGCCTACTTTTCCAAACCGGTGCTCATGAATGTGACGTATAGATCTTCAAGAAGGGCGAGAAGGAAGGGGGGGGGGGGGTTACTCTACTTCCGGAGATCGATAAAACGGTAGGGCATGTATATCACGGCAGTTTAGCATTGTGGAAGGATATTGACTTGCGGAATCACCTCTGGAAGAATTCAAGTTCCGGAAAGCGTAGGGAAGAATGGGGGTATTACCCGGTGCTACTACTTTCTTCTCTCTAAATTATAATTTCATCAATTCTCTATATATCTTATCCCCTCGACTCCTCTCTGATCCATTACCCCATCATCATTACTATCCACCCTTACATTGATACAACCACTGACCGAGAAAAAAAAGACACGAAAAAAATGCCGAAAACCTGGTTGATAACCGGCGCATCCTCGGGCATCGGCCGGGAAATATCCTTAGCTGCTCTCTCCCGCGGCGACACCGTCATAGCCACTAGTCGAACCCCAGCAACTCACCTCTCCGACCTCGCAACTCGCGGAGCCACGACCCTAAAGCTAGACCTAACATCCCCATACTCCGAAATCGCATCCGTCATAGCCGAAGCTCTCCGCCAGCATGAAAACATAGATATCCTAGTAAACGTAGCGGGCTACCTCCTCGAAGGTTCGGTGGAAGAAACAAACGAGGAAGAAACGGACCAATTGTACAAAACCAACCTCTTGGGTCCGATGAGCCTTGCGCGAGCCTTACTCCCGCACTTTCGCGCCCGCAGAGCGGGAGTCATCGCAAATGTCGCGGGCATAGGCGCTCTTCGGGGGGCTGCCGCCGCGGGATACTATTGTGCGAGTAAGGCTGCCTTCAGAATCGTCAGTGAGGCATTGAGGGCTGAGGTTGCCGCCTTCGGGATTGAGGTTTGCTGTGTCATGTTGGGTCATTTTAGGACAAGCTTTTTGGACCAGGGGCATCGGCTTGCTGTTTGGGGGCGGATTGACGAGTATGAGGGCGTTCTTGGGGGGATTAGGAGCGGGTTTAGCGCCTTTCATGGAAAGCAGCCGGGGGATCCAGTGAAGGCCGGGAAAGTTATTGTCGGAGTTTTGGCGGGGAATGGGGGGTTGGGAGTGCCCGCGGTTTTGCCTGTTGGGGAGGATGTGTTTGAGAAGATAGAGGAGGGGTGTGCGAGAGCTATGGGCCAGGTTGAGGGTTTGAAGGAAGTGGCAGGGTATACGGATTTGCCGGGGGTCGGGGAATCTTGACGATAGAGTAGTTTTTTTAGTTTATGAAAAATTCGATCTTTCTTTTCTTCCGTTTTTCTAATTGGTAATTGGCTTTACGACTTCGCCTTTGCGCCATCTGCGCTCACCATGCGCGGTACCGGGACTGTACGAATAATACGAATGATACCATAGTACTTGGTGAAAATAAGTGTTAGAACCGGTAACCGACAGTTGGGCTAGTAACTGCAGATCAAACGCTGGAATAAAAGCCACGAAAAGTATTCCACTGAGCACTTTGGGACCTCTTGCCCAGGAACTGCCTTGTTGTTTTTCTAGTGTTTTCTCGGTCGTTTGTTTGTTCTGTTGGGTCGGCAGTTGGCTGTTGCCGCTTCCGGACTTTCGACCTCATCCGAAGCTCAGTCGAGTAAAATAGTAATATCCTAAAAGTAGTAACGACCCCGCAGATCCATCTCGCAGCTCGCTTATCTGAGTTCAAATGACAACATCGGGCATACCCGCCCTAATCTCGAGTGCAAGACGGCACCCAACGGGTTTAACATAACTACCGTTGCCACAGAGTATGATCGACACTCCCGTCGCCGCAACTACCGGAAACGTTTTGCTCCCAGAGACACACACTACCGGTCGAAGTTTACTCGGGTCCGTGGTGGTGGGTGGGTGGGTTGGTCAAGTTTCGAATCGTCCACTCCTTGCTTGCTTAGCTCGATAGGAAAAGGGGGTACTGCGCGATACTGTACAGCATAGTCCCGTACTTGCCCTCTCGCAGAGCGGGATCAAAGCGACTCCGGCGAGATGATCTGGTGTAGGTGTGTATCTCGGTGGGGATAAGTTCACTAATTTGGGATTGCGTAGCCGGAGTCTGATTATCTATTTTTCTTATTAAGGGTTTTGTAGGTTCTTGCGAAGTGATCCAGGGTCTTGAGAAGTTTGATTGATTTATTGTCCTGGGATTTTTCGGGGGATTGTTTGGTTTCCTTGGAGAGGTTGATAGGCTAGACCGTGGGATGAAGTGAGTACCCGTACCGGTGCTCATCCCCTGCTAAAAGCACCCCAAAGGATGGGGGCATATTTAGTGCGGGAGTTCGGATAGGGGCAGATATTTCACAGCAAATTTCCTTAGTTCCTATTTTCGGGTAAGCTACTTGTTAGAAATATCATCGGATGCAAGCATGAAAGGAATTGGGGGGAGCGAGAGATGTTCTTGGTTAAGGTTAAGAAGAAAGAGAAAGGTGGAAAGAAGGAGAAGAATAAAAAGGGGAATCTAAGTAATAGGACGCGGAATCAAGCATAAGAGGGCAACCTTGATGTAAGCTAGCATAGGAGATTTTCTCTCGGACACCTACCGGAATCACTTTTAAGCGCTCATTGCCAAACAGTGTACCGTACTGTGAGTGGGCTCTTTTGTCATTAATTAAATACACTCATTCAAGAACTCTTGCCAAAGGAAACAGTGAGAAAGTGAAGAAAAAGGCGAAAGAAACACCCTACCGCGAAATGCTTGTAAATGACTCCTCCCGTGAAAGTTGTAGGCTTCCGTCTTTCCATTTTTGTCTTTTTTCCGCCCCTGTCTTTTTTTTTTTTGTAGATTT
>Ga0307507_10004133_pt1 | contig 26400 bp, 19 predicted proteins | sample 7_EM_MG_FD_207223 | JGI IMG/M metagenome (GOLD analysis project Ga0307507, IMG submission 207223) | Populus trichocarpa ectomycorrhiza microbial communities from riparian zone in the Pacific Northwest, United States - 7_EM | ecosystem: Host-associated > Plants > Roots > Unclassified | place...
GCTTGAATTATCAGATGTTAGCAGTGCAGTACACATCCATCCAGGTCCCAGTACTACCACTAGGTTTTCTCATATCAGAACTCCTCCTGTGAGTCATCATCCTGTTTGCTAGAAAAATCAGATAACTAATATATTTCCCAATAGAGTGGATTCCCTGCAGAGAAGATAAATATACTATCAGATGAGGAAAATGACAATATCTTTCAAGAAGATAATATAGTTCATGACCATTTACATTCAGTGAGATGGCCAAAGGTGGTAGGATTGGAACAGATCTTTCAGGATATGGAAATTATAGAAGAACCTACTTTTCTCAATATTCAAGAAAGAAGAGCTGTATCAGATGAAAGTTTTGAGATTGCAAATCAAGGTAATAAGAAATCTCTATTGTATTCCAAAATTGTTATAATTAATATGAATAGCAGATAATATTATACAAGCAGGTAATGGAAATAATCAAAGGGAAAAATCATTTTTTGCTAATATGATAAAGTAGCCAAGAATAATGAAGATGATCAGGAGCTGGAAAGTAGAAGGGTAACTGCTTGGCCTAAGATTTTAGGATTAGAGCAAAGATTGCTGGATATGGATATTGGAAGGGAGAAGAGATTACAAATAATATCAGGTACAAGATGCTTGGATTCTGGTAGGTTGCAAGAACATATATGAAATTTTCAAATATATAAGCTAATCTATATGAAATAGATATTGAGAAAACCATTCTAGGTATGAGATATTCATACAATTTGTTGATTGTTCAAGTTTATCTAACTACAGGAACATTTTACAGAGAGTATTGGTATGGTTGAAGAGGAGAGTGAGGATGGGGATGAGGAAGTCCAAATTCAGAGGAGGAGGAAAGGGAAACAGGGTAAGTCAACTATGGATAATTTCCCAGAAATAAAGGCTAATATATCTAAAACTACAGTATTGAGATTATCTCATATCAGTGGTATGTTATTTGAAATGTTATATATAAAAAATTTCTGTATTAACAAATTTAGGATATGAAAAATTGCCAGACATAATGACAGAAGAAGATCCATGTTTAAAAAGTACTGAGAATTCAGGTGAGTTGAAACATAATTGTTGAATTTAAAAAGTATTTGACTAATTGAGAGAAAGCAGACTTTTTTGAAGTATTTCCTGACTTAATATGCAATACTGGTAGCTTGGATTCAGGTAATCTTTCTGCCTATTTCAATTATGAAAACTATCTACTAATTGACAATCAATTATAGATTTACTTCCTTCAAACTCCAGTAACTCTCCAAACCAAAGCTCCTACAGTTTTTCTCCTTCCCTACAATTGCCAATTCTGCTTCAACCTGATTCAGCTCTTGGAACCTCCTTCTCTCCACCTCACTCAGAACCAGCTCAGTCAACTGTCAATTCTGTAGCACCTAGCAGGGCAGAAATTATTGAAATATCCTCAGATTCCGACTCTAATGAATCCTCCAAGAGTTTCAACATGCAATACACCACAGACTATCTCATTCAACAATATTCCTATAACTTTTCTTGCTCTTCTCATACATTCAGCTCAGAATCTGCCTCAAGTACTCCTTCATCCTGGTCAATAGCCAAAATGACAGAATGGCTTAATCACCATTTACCTATAGATTTTCCTAAGCCAGGAATCTTTGGATACAGTGAAAGGGTTTCCAGTCAACAGTGGTTAAGTCTACTATGTGGAAGCTCCCCTGAAAGACTTGTACCTCCAGTTCTTGAGATGCCAATACAAGATTTGAGTTTGGCTACTTCTACTACCTATGACATTGACAGCTTTATTGCAAAAGCCAAATGCTTATCTGTAGCAGAGAAGGGTGTTAGAGTTCAGTTTGCACCCAGCTGTTTGAAAAACATTTCTTCTGATCTTCATCTGTTTTGCAAGATTGAAGAAAGACTTCTCTCTGGAAAAGTTAATAACAAACAAGTTCCACTTCACCTTATTCCACATTTCTATCTTGGTCACATATCTTCCTCTCTTCACCTACCACTATATGTCTTCTTGCCAGGACTCTGGAATAATAATATTGCTAAAAACTCCTATGTTTCCAATCAACATTTAGAGCAATGGATGGATATTGGATTTATTCCAGCCATTGTTCAACATTGTCCACCTGATGTGGTCCAGCACCTACCACTTTCATTTGCTTCTGCATCCATGAATATTTTTGCAAGAGGGAGAGAGCTAGGAATACAGGATACAGGAGTTGAGAGTACAAAAAGACAAGAACTCCATTACTTTCTTGCAGGGAAATACCTGCAAAAAATATGGCAAGATATGATCAAATTTTCTGAAAGAGCTGGATACACCCACTTTCAAGAAATGTTTTTACTGGTGGATGCAAAGGATTTGAAATTGCAGCTCAAGTCATCAAGCATGAATAATTCATGGGAGTTATTTACCAATATGTTGGAAGGAGATCTTAATTTCAAATGTCTGGATGAGAACTTTCAATTTCTAGACTTGGGACAGGAGATTTCTTCCCCAGATAAGAGTACAACATGCTTTTTGAGAACTTGTTGTTTGGAGAAAAGGCTTTTGAAAATCAAACAAAGCAGTGCTGGTCTGAAAGCAACAACCTATCCCTGGGCTTTAACCACTGCTACAGCTAATCAAACCTTGGCTTACTCTAAATCTTCCTCGCATTTTGAGAATGGTCTCCTATATTCCCAACTCTATTCACCTTTAAAGTCACTTTTTGATGCTGGGAGTACTTATCCCTTGCAGAATTCTAGTCTGGATTATCTTTCACTCAGTCCAGAAATTTTGAAGATTTGGCAATCATCAGGGGTGGGTGGTGAGAGATTTCTGGTTAATATTCAGAAGCTGGAAAAGTCATACACTCATTCTAGAGACAGAGTTCTTCTAGCTTTGAAAGCAGCTATTCAACAGAGAAGATCATTTGGTATTAGACAAGAACATAGATTGTCTTTCCAATTATTCAAAACTCTGAAGGATAGAGCTGATGAAATTGGGTTCTCTCAACTTCCTACTTGCTGTTACATGCAAAACTCAGAAGAAATCTTTCATTTTCTTTATGGAAATTTTCTGAGATTTGGATTGGCATTGGAGTTTACAGCTACCAAACTGAAAGGATGCAGTTTTGAACAATCTCATGATTTATCAAGAATTCTCAGAATGTTTCTTCAACTCCAAAGAGCCTCTTTTACCAATTCCTTACTAGAGGCACAAGGGACTCTTTGGCAGAGTCACACTAGATCTGGGGAAAAGATAGTACCTGGATTGGGCTTGAAGGACAAGCTAGCAGAATACAAGTTTTGTTGGCTATCACCATCTATAATGGATTGGAACAAGTGGGTATTTGAGAACAGATATTCTCAATCTGGTGCCTTCAACTATATTCAAATTCATCCAACTGCCTTATACAAGACAACCCACCTTCTCTATCAGAAGTCTCAGTGGGAGATATTGGAAAGATTTGGTGGACTCTTGAAAGACATTCAGGATTGCTCTAGTCATGAAACCTACAGAATTCTGGCCTTTCTGGGAACAATGGTGATCCAAAAGTTTAGAACAGATGTCTGGGCAGCATTGTTTAAATTTTGTGATCCTGAGTGGAAAGAGGATAGTGAGAAGAAGAGGGAAAGAGCTTTGAAGGGACAACTGGCATTGGATTATAACAATGTTCTGGGTTTTGCACCTTCCAGATTTTCCAGAATTAAGTATTCCAACAAGCATAAGTTAAGCTTGCAAGAGAGATGGGAGATCCTATTTCATACCTCAGATAAGTGGGAAAAGCAGGATTTAAGAAGAGCATGGAAGCATAAACCTTATAGGCAGTACTTTGAAAAGTGCTATTCTATGATTTCAGTTACTTGTGATGCAGAAACTGCAAAGTGTTGGGAATATTTACTGGTTCAAACACAATTTGCAAGAACAAATTTTCTTCTGCCATCCCCTGCAAAGCATTCTTTTTTGCAAAAGCAAACAAGTGCAGGACAGGTTTCCAAGATCTACTGGGTACCACTAAAGCATGAGTCTTGGCCTCTATCTGATAGCTTGAGAACATTGCCAGAAAAAGGATCAGCTGAAGATCAATGGAAAAAATGGAGTATTGACTATTATTGTCCAATTCCAGAGGAGTATGAATCACCCAGTGAGTTATTCATGGGAAAATTGGAACCTCAGGTGGTACTTGAAAGATTTCTTAAAAAGAGATTACAGAAATAAAATGTTTTTTTTATTTATTACTTTTCTATTTTTGCTTTTGTTTTTAAAATGTTTGTTAGTATGATATGAAATGGAAGGGTAGATTATTATAGTTGTGGATAAATAAAATATATATATATATATATATAAAGGAATAATAAAGAAAGGTTGATCATTAGAGTTGTTATTTACTTGGCTAATATTCAATATGAAAGTTTTCTTAAAAAAATTAGACTCCTAGAAAAATAAAACTTTTCGAAAAAATAATTTGTTTTCAAGAAAAGTTTCTATATAATAATAGAACCTTTCTCAGGGGAACAATAGTGGGCTTCAAGCAAGATTTCTCATGAAAATGAAAGTGTTCTCAGAAAAAAAAACTTTTCACAGAAAAATAACAGTTGCAAGAAAAACATTCTCAGGAAAAATACATCTTTTCTTAGAAAAATCAAAGTTGTTTTCGAGAACATTTGTATGAAAATAAAACTTTTCTCTGAAGTAAAACTTTTCTCAGAAAAATAAAACCTCTCTCAGAAAAGAAAAACTTTTCTCATTAGAAAATTTTTTTTTCAGCATAAGAAACTTTTCTTATCAAAATAACAGTTTTCATAGAAAAATCAAAGTTGTCTACGAATTTTTTTGAAAAAACCCTCTTTGCTCAGGAAAACAAAACTTTTTTTTAGGAAATCTAGTTGTCTTCAAGAAAAGTTTCATGAAAAGAATACTATTCTAAGGAAAAAAAAAATGTTCTTAGCGAAATAAAAGTAGTGTCCAAGCAAATTTTCTAATAAAAATAATGTGTTCTCAGCAAAAAGGAAATTTGTGCATAGCATCTTTCCCAGGAATATCTAAATTTTTTTCTGAGAACACTTTCTAATAAAAATAATTGGTTTTACAGGAAAACCCTTTTAACAAAGAAACTTTTTTCAGAAACATAGGTTGTTCATAAATCTGATTCCTTTTTTAGGAGAGGAATACTAGATACAAGAAACACAAGAATAACCAAGAACAGAGATAAAAAAAACATATACCAAAACTCATAAGATAATAATCTTACAGTTTTTTTATCCTCTCTATCAATCTCTCACTCAGGTCCCTGATCTCTGTTCTCTTCTCCTCCTTCACTTCCTCAGCTCTTTTTTTCTCTTTCTCTAATTCTTCTATTTTTGTTTTCAACTCAGCATTCTCTGCCATTTGTCCCCTCAACTCTTTACCCATTATTTTGAGATCTTTTCTATACCTAGACAACTCTAGTTTGGAAATGACAATATCATCTGATCCAGCAATTACAGCATCTTGCCTAATCATCTTCAAACCATGCCTTTGCAGATAGAGGGAAAATTGATAGTCTCTTTTATATGCCTCCACAATTTCTATAATATGAGATCAGAACCTAATTTATGGAAAACCAAGTGCCAGAAACTTACTTTGATGTTGAATAATTTCTTGCAACATGGTTACATCAGAAGCTAATGATTCTGAGGATTCATCAAGATCTTCTTGCATAGATTCTGAGAAAGTCCAGGGCTTAGAGGGATCCAGAGGATCTGGATATTCTCCTTCATATAACTATCAATTATTTTAGTTTTAAATTTTGAAAATTGGGATATTAGAATATTTGAGATACCTTCTGAAGAGAAAAATGCTCTAGGTTCAAAGACTGGGATGAAAGGGGCTGTGGAAAAGGGCTGTAGATGCTAGGGAAAGCAGAAGGGCCTGGAGTAGGTGCTTTATCCACATATTCTTCTCTTGAATATATTTCTTCTACAAGGTGTATATCATTAGTATAATGAAGATATGTATAATGAGAAATTCAGGAAACAGAGATTAACATAGCCTCTTTGGATGTAACCTTAACCTCTGATGGATTACCATTCTCTTCCTGGTCAAACTCCTTCTCCTCATCACTCTCCTCCCTCTCAAGTTGCTCCTCTTCATTCTCAGACTCAGAATCCATGGTTGGAGTATCTACTTCCATATTTTCAGGTGTAAAGTCAGGGTCTGATTCCTGATGAGAATCTGGTTGGCTACTAGTAGTAATTGTCTGTCTTCTGGCTCTCTTGGACTAGTGAGCAAACAAGATTAGCAAAAGGGATAAGCAAGAAGAGCAGGAGTAAATTGAGTATAGAAGGAAGTTACCTTTTTATCAGTTGTACCAATACTGGCTCTGGATCTTTTTGGCTTTGTTGAAGAAGAGTCTTGTATGAGAGGAGAGTTCTGCTCAGAAGATAGGTTCTTGGGTGTAAAAGATTGCCACTTTTCTCTAAAAGCCAGTGCATTGGACTCATATTCCTAAGTTTGAGAAGTTAGTTAAAAGCATTATCAAAAGATAAGAAAAAACAATAGTTATTAGATAAAGAGAGAAGGGAAAATATTTTCAGCTGAAAAAAAAAGAGTATAAAAAAGGAAAACTTTTCTAATAAGAAATAGATTTTATATGAAAATAGTAGAAAAATTGGATATTATAAAGAAAAAAAACATTTATAAAGAAGAAATGTTCTTGATAAAATATTGTAAGAAATTTTTTTAGAATGAAAAATGTTTCCATGAAAAATGAATATTGTTGAGCAGAAAAAAAGTTTAAAAAATTATAAGAAAAAAATGTTAAGAAAAAATTGGCAAACTACAAAAAAAAAAGTTATAAAAAAAAAGTTTGCCCAAGTAGAAAAATATTAATCCTTTGAGAAGTCCTTGGTTTTTAGTTTTAATTGAGAGAGAGCATACCTCAAGGCCTTCCCATTCTTCAGATTCCACTATTACCCATTCTAATGTAATACCCATCTTCAAATAATTATAATCATCTCTTGTAATATTACTAAAAGACCTTCCTTGCCAAATAGAAGCCTTAAGCTTGCTAAATTCTACCCACCACTCCTTCCATTCCTTTGTTGATGTTCCATCCTGTTTAACAATTAAACAAAAGGACTTATTTTTCCCATCATAGATTGTCCCAAAACTAGGCTTGATTATCACCTTCAGCTTATCATCTATCATATAAGAATATATTAGCTGTGAACCTAATTATGATATTTAGGAATATCAACTTACAAACTGTTTTGATAATCATGTTTTTAGTTAGAGCAATCTTGTTTCTATTCCAACCCTTATACTTATAACTCATGGATTGAATGTGATAAGCTGCAATTTCCTCCTTGGTTGAAAGTACAGAAACAGTAGTCTTTTGAGTAGACATGATGGTGGCTGTTGTAATAGTAGGTTGAAGTAAGATTTGAGGGAAAAGAGAAGAAAGTGGAAAAAAAGTTTTTGAGTAGGAGGTGGTATTGTTAGAAGGAGGGTGGGAATCTGCAAGAGGGGGGAGAGGAGAAATATATAGATTGAAAAAAATTTAGATTTGTGATATGAGTAATATGAAATGTGAGAATAAGTAATATGTTATTCTAATCATATTTGTAAGATCAGTTTTTTAAAATATAATAAACATGAAGAAAATAAAGGGAAAATATTTTCTTCTTTAACCTAAACAAGGAAGAAAATAAATAAAAAGTGATAGATATGCAATAAATGGAAGGAACTTTTCCATTCTAGAAAGGTGACCTTTTTTAACTCAAACAAAACAATCAGACAAAATCAAAACAAAGATTAGGGAAAATAGAAACAAAAACCAATCCTTAATCAAGCTATAGGAAATCTCAGACTCAGATCCTAGATGACAAGTTCCATATTTGCAAGTAAGATACTAACAATCTCTCTCTTAATTTTTGACATATCCCTTTGACCATAGCTTAACTCCTCCCCTATAAGTAATAACTTAGCAGTATGCATAACAAAGTAAGCACAATCTAATGAGTTTTTCTGCTTTGGATGAGATGGCTAGATTAGGTTAGTTAATTAGAGAAATCTGGATAAAGAATTGTTACCTTAGGTTGGATAAAAGTCCAGTTTAGAATAAGAGTTGGAGAGGCTTTGGAAGAAACTAGGCCTTTGCTCTGAGCTTCTGTCCAGGAAGCCTTTTGTAATTCTGTTAAGAAAACTTTCAACTTCTGTAAAAACTATTAGTAAAAGTAATGGGGGGAAAAAGGGATCATGACTAACATCCTGAATCATTCTCCCTAACTGATTTCCCAAAGAATCAAAGATTTCAATGATTTGACTCTGGATGCCAACTCTGATGAGAATCCAATGATTTTTGTTAATGTTGAGAGGAAAGTAAAGAAATTCTAGAAGATGCCAGAAATTGAAACAATACAAATTATTGAGGGCAGCAGGAAGTATGACTTCAGATAGACTCTGAATCTTTGTTGTGGGAAGAGGAGAAACAAGAGTAGAGAGTGAGGCAACTGTACAGTTGCTTCTATCATGTAAAACAGCATGAGAAAACAGGACAAAGAACCAGGAGTCCAAGACAGGATCACTGGTATAATAAGATTTGGTATCAGTCATTTTTTTGAGAAGAGACCATTGTAAAATAAACTGGCCATCCAAGGTTCTTAGGGCTGACTTATTAGATTGAGAGGGGGGAATTCTTTTAATCTTATGATAGAATTCAGTAGTTGTAATTGCTGAGGCAGCAGGTAATGGCTTAGGAGGAGGTAAGTGTGGTATCTAAGAAATGATTAGCTTTATATATTTTCAAGGTGAAATAAAGTAGGAACAGTAAAGAAAATCTTAAAGAAAGAATAACATAGAGAAACAAACCTTATCTTAGAAAACATTTTCTGCAAGAAAATCACATTTTATAAGAAAAATAGTTTTAATAAGAAAAGTTTTTTCAAGAAATACAGTGTAAAGAAAAAAGTGAATAAAAATTTTTCTAAAAAAAAGGTTTGTATAAAAAAGAATTTTCCAGAAAATTTTTTTTTCCACAAAAAAGAATTTTCTAGAAAAAAGTTTTTTCCACAAAAAAGAATTTTCTGGATATTATTTTTTTATATAAAAGAGTTTTTAAGAAGAAAGCTTTTCACATAAATAAGGTTTCAAGAAAAAAATATTTTCATATAAAAAGGTTTTTGAAAATGAAAGGTGTTCAAGAAAAGGTTTCAAAGAAAAATTTCAAAAATGCAAAAAGTTCTTTAAAGAAAAGACTTTGAAAGAGAAAAGTAGTGTAAGAAAAAAACATTTTGTAATAAAATCTTTTCTCCTAAGAAATGCTTTCTATAATAAATAAACTTTTAAAGAAAACAAAATAAAAAGATTATATACTTACAGGAATCACTCTACTAATATCTCCCCACATTTCCAACACATTGCCAATATAGTGTTCTAGTGCATTTGCTTGCATCCTCATAGCAGCAACTTGATATTCCAGTCTGCTTAATTCCAGATTGACTTGACTCTTTGGAACAGTTGTTGTTGAGTCAACTAGAATAATCTATGTCAGTAATTATTTCAAGTCAAACAGAATTCTAAGTTGTTCTTACTAAGTGGTTTATCCTCTCCTACTACTGTAGCTATCTGAGTAGTGTCCTCTGCATTTTCTATAACCTGACAGTTTGTAAAGTAAATTAGTAATATTGTCAAGCAACACAATTGCCTGGTGAATAATACCTGACTTTTAACAAGTAGATGCTTTAATTTGTCCTTGGGAACTCTGAGAATAACTTTAGTTTGAGAAGAGGTAGGAACAGGAAGCAGGTTGGAGGTATCTGGTTCTATAATTTCTGAATCTGATTCAACATTCAAATCATCAACTCTGTTGAATATCTCAGAAAGAAGATCTTGGGAAGACATAGTAATTAGATAAATGGAAGATAAAGCTAATAATAAGGAAACAAAAGCAGGTTGATGGCAATTGATAAAGTGGAAAAGTAGTGTTGAATAGAAGTTTAAAGATTAAAATTGGGAGTGTGGACTTGTATATAAATAGAGAATTGAAAAAAGATAACAAGTATAATTAGCATAATGATATTGATAATATTTCCAAATGGAGTAATAATAGTTATCAGACATAGAGTTGAAAAGTCAAATTAGTAAATAAGAGATGTGATAGAATTTATAAGAGGTATTTTTGCTATTTTTAGTAATGAGGGAATATAAGAAAAATATGATATGTGATATTTTTAGCCTACAGGGTATTTCAGAAAAGATAATATCTGATATAAGAAAAATGAGCTAATGATATGATTTTCTTAGTAGGTGTGGTAGTTATATAAAACAGTTGTGCCCTTTAGTATTATATTTGTTCTTTACTTATTATACAACTCAAGCTTGAGATACACTTTCTTACAATTCTCAGATTCCCAACTCTTACCTGCTCAGATACTCTCTATCATGTCCACCTCTACTTCCAAATTTCATCTACTTAATACTATCCCAGAGATTAAGGAGTATACAATGGAAAACAATACAGCCACTTATTGGAACTTTGAGAAAAGAAAGGTTATTATGTTTAAAAATGTTATGACTAAATTTGCCTGTAAGTTTGAAAAACCTGTAAATATATAATAATATAATTAACATTAAGTGCAAACAGATGATGAAATAGGCATTGTTATAAATACTGAGTATGAATTCATTATTGATGGAAAAAATAAAGATTTTTCTATCATTTTTAATCCTATGGAAAGCACACTGGATTACATTAAAAGATGGTGGTATCAATTTAGCAGGTGTGAAGCAGTTGGTATCAGAGGTAGAAGATTGGAGATTGCTGGATTGGCAGATTACAACAACTTGAAGGATTGTATAAGGAAAAAATTGGTTATAATAACAGGAGTAAACTGGAGTGGTATAGAGGTAAGTTTAGCTTTCTATTACAGAGTAGGGTAAGGATTTTCTTGGGGGAAATGGTTTTTCTTGAGAAAATTTTCTTGGGGGAAATTTTTTTTCTTGAGAAAGTTTTTTTTCTATAATATCTCCAAGATCAATATGTGTATTTGCTAAATTATTATTTAGAACTATCATCAAGAGGTTATCTCTTTAAGATTAGCATCTTCCTCAACTGCTGCTATAAATTATTCCCTGATTCAGAGTCAGCCAACTATTAAGAACTCTCATCATTCTGATCAACTGGTATACTACCCTTATTCAAATTATTTTATTCCTATTACTTACCACACTATCTTATTTCTCAACTATGTAGCCAGTCTTAGAGCCACCAAGTTCTCTAATACAATCACCTACCACCCCTCAGCACTCCTCCAATTATTTATCAAATCAGTCTTCTCCTCCTTCTTTATTATCTCCTACAATAATACCTTCATCTCTTTCTACACATCAATCTAATCCTAAAGGTAATTTCTCCTTATCTTAATCTTATTCTTTTTTCTCTCCAAAGTATTAATCCTATATAACTACTTAGTACTACAAATATTCCATTCCATCTCCCCCTACCCCACCTTTAAACCAGTAGGATCAAATTCTTTTATCTTCTTAATCCTACAATGATCATCTAATTAGTTCTACAGTTTGGTCAATCAGAATGGCCTGATTCTCTCAATTCCAATCATATGTCCAATTTCCCCAATTCCATTGCAGTAAAGGATACTACAACTGCTGGGAAAGAGAGGAATAAGGATCATAATATTAGAACTTTCAATCAAACTGAAGGTATGTTTTATAGCACTTTTAAAACAGATATAGAGTATGAATTAATGTGAGTAGATCACCTTAGTAGTGTAAGATCAAAGTTGGAATTTTCCATCTACCTGAAAAAAAATCATTTGAAAGTAGTTGATCAAGCTTCTGAGATTGCAGATAAAGAAGAAATTGTTCTTTCAAGATTTGAGTATCAAAAGTTGGTGGATTCAAAACTGGAATTGTCAAAGGAGTTACAATTATTAAGAGCTAACAAGATTGCTCTTGAACAAGAGATTGAAGTCTTAGAGAGGGAAATTCAAGGTAGACATCTTGAAAAGGAAAATGAAAAGGAGGAATCTATAAAATTGTTAGAAGATTTGAGAACAATACTTTTTCAATCTTAGATAGATTTTTTTCTGTAAATTTTTCTTTTTCAACTACTTGTGTTGCATTTTCCTTAATTATCCTATATACAACTATTTATAATATGAGTGTTTTTTTTCTTTTATCAATTGAAGAGGAAAGAAAATATATATTTACTACCTGAAGGGTCTAAGTTGTAATAACTTGGCAAGTGCTTGTGTGAAAAGTGTCAAAGAGATTTAGGGTATAAGTTGAAATCTCATATTAGTAGATAATATTTGGTAGAATGAGAATAGTATCAGAAGCTAGGACATTATCTGAAATATTCATATTGTATACTGATATATTAAATGTTTTTCTTTTTCAACAGATCTTATCTCTTTCCTCTGGATTATTATACAAGTTAATTTCCATTATGACTTAGCTTGACGAACCAAGTAAATTTTATTATATGCAGAAAGTGAAGTAGATTTTATTCTAGTTGACTTATAACTCATACTGGTAACAAGACTCAAGTCTAACTAGATAAGAGTATTACATAACTCAGTATTAAATCTCTGACGTAGGTTTTCGATAAAGTTAAGCTATACTTCAATATCATTATACTCATAGTACTTGTCATATCATAGTCAACTCAAAACCGGTCGAGATAGTAGGCTATAAGGATACAAGATCAGGGAAACGAATATTAAAGACTCAGTAAAGATAGAATATAAAAGTTCTCGACTCTTTGTATAACTTGTTATATCACTAAGGTTTGGTCTATATTGGATAATGTATTTAGTCAGGGTAAAGTACTTGCTCTTATACTTAATTCTCACAACTTTTGCTATTCCAGCAATCATGTATCTGTTAAATTTTCAACTGTGTCAACGAAAGTATGAAACAAATTTGATCTTAAATTATTCCGCAACCTAACATCTGAGAATCTGGTGACACCTATTTTGCCTGAGCATGTTTCCTCTACTACACATATGTAGAGTCTTTGATCTTTTCATACAAATAGACTAAGTTCATCAATCTAATCATATTTCATATTGAACTGTAATAGTATTATCGAATACTGAGTGCTCTGTTTGGAAAGCCATCTTTCTAAGAATTAAGCAGTAATCGATTATGCAGCAGAAATATATTGAAGTCTCCCTTGCTTGTCGTTTCATTTAGTAGTAAATATCTAGAAGGATTAGTTTCTTTTAGTATTCTGAGTAGTTATCACAGACACCTTTGTGTGATCTGACTTTTTCAGTGAATTAGCGTTTAGATATAGATTGACTATGTCAAGAGTGCGTTACAGGGCCTTCGTGACCCCCAAACCCATGGGCTCCTGACCAGAATCGCCGTCCTGGCTAGGTCACCCACCCAGGGCTGTGTGTAACTTTTAGCTCGCTCTCACATGTTCCTTGCACAGGGCCCTACACTTCTCATGGCTCAGACATGCTTTCCTAAAATATCTGTAGCAAGTAACATGGGCCTGTACCGGGAATCAAGAGGCTCAAGCCCTGGATAAGGCCAGATGGGGGAATGAATAAAATACTCCCTTGGGCCTGTGTGATGGCATGCTCACCGTGAGCAAAATCCCTCCCGCCCCATCCTGTAGCGAACAATACCTATTTCAAGATTGTAGCCAGTTACCATAACAGTAAAATATTCAATTAAGTATTACAGTACAAGATAAGTATAATAGTATTTTAGATTTAATAAACCTAAAATATATGACTTAAGAAAAGAATTTGATATTAAATGGAGATTTATGGAAATATGGGTTTGATAATCGCAACACTACCAAGTAGTGAGTTCTAAGGTAAAATAAATATCGCTTGAAGATTAGGTTCAATAATAAATTTAAGAAGTAAGCCATTATATAGTAATACTTGAAAGCTTTGCTTAATATAATTGTTTCTAGGCTAATTATTTCATTAGAATTGGCTATTATTCGTGTTATAATTAAGTGCAAATTATATATATAGAGAGTAGACCAAAGCCTATGTGATAGCAGAATCTGAGATAATATCAATAATTATGAATCTGAAAAGATAGAATAATTCATTCCATACTACAATATAAATTAAATAGTAAAAATGAATATAAGAAAGATACCAGGAGTCAAAGACTATCTATAGAGCAAGAATTGAGTCACCAGCCTTTTGCATGAATGACGACTGCAAGATGTGAAAACATATATTACCACATCCTCTGAAAGAAGTTATTGAGAATGGTTGTCCATACCCAAAGAAGAATATCAGTGTGGCTTGCACAAATCTTATATGTATTGCAGGGAGTATTCAGTATCTGGGGGTTTGGTTAGTAGAGGGGTCGCTTAAGCTCGACCTAGGTATTTTCAATCGAGCTTTAATTTGTAGAAGAAGGAGAATGATCTTCAAGATCAATACAGTTCTCATCATAAGATTTGAATAGGGTATTAACAGTATAAACAATTGAATTGTATTATATAAAGACTGTATCCGTGATATTATTAGTGTTGTCTTGAAGTACTAGTGTAGAGTTACTACCAAAAGGTGGTATGGACAAAGCAATTAACAATACCATATAGGAGTTGAATCAATGTTCTCTGGTACCCCAGTAGAAACATCGCCAGATTCATAGTACAACATCGTTGTTCTTCACTTATGACCTTATACAATTTAGTATACTACTTTTCCTATAGGTCAAAAATACCTGCTACTGATTAGGTTTGCCATACATTCAGACAATACACTTATCACTATATCCAATTCCCTAAAACAGCATAGCTAAAACATGCATTCTTACTATAACTGAGACAATATGCTCTCTCACATTAACTACATTCAAGATTGATAATGTTTGGGGATTCTATTTTGTAATATAAGCCTCCTCCGATACTCAATCGATCTTCTGAATAGACACATAAGAGGTATAGTGATTTGAGTGAACTATTTGTCGTATACTCTGCTAATTCCGCGTTGCTCAAATGACAGCTCAGATGACTGGCTAGGGAGGCATAAAGGGCATGTTAGTCAAACAGGCATTCTGGCTATGCTAGTAGACGTATAGCCAAGAAAGAAAGTTTTGAAGCCTAACCCAGGGGCAGCTGACCAGTGTTGTCACTCCTGAAGTTTGGTGAAAAATATAGAAGAATGTGATAATCTTGGCATCAGAACATTTACTGTATGGATTTCTCGATTTGTTATACAAGAGATTCTAATATTCAACTTCCAATTGATATTATAATTAATAAACTAATTTTCTAATTATTTAAACTCTATTGATTTTTATTTTGATTGTGAGAAATATATTTATTAACTTTTCAAAAATACCTTATAGCCAAATTCTGTGTTATAGACTAGAGGCATATAGTAATATAGAGACCTCTTTATAGTATTTTGATACCATTATGAAAGAAACAACTTTTTTCCTATATGAAAAGGCTACCCACGAAATTGAATTTCTTCTAAAATTGAATAAGTTAATGAGTTACTTGGAATGAAGCTGATTGTTATAGAATATTATACTTGGTATATAGATGTTCCAGTATAGGGAACTCAATGCGCGAGAGGGAGACTGTGTATGTGAATATTTAAGAAAATGGAAGGATAATCTAGAGGACTAGATGCTGGGAGTTCAGAAAAGGTAAAGTAAGAAAGAAGACTTTTCAAATCATTAGTAGATATCATTAACTTAATATATGGTTAAATTGTCAATTTCTTTTGCTCAATTTTCTTGAACTAGAGGAAATGTTCTGGCTACAATATACTAGAATCAAACTAAGTTCAGTTTTTTATAATTATATATCTTCTCATACTTTCTGTTTGTACAAGAAAGTTTAAATAAAAATTGAATCGGAATAGATTCCATGCAGGAAATGAGAGACACTTATAGTATCTGATTTCTCTGATCGCTTTCCCAATAGACTAGTAGATAGTTAGCACTCACCCGGTATTAATATATGAAGATAATATATAGGGTCAGAAGGTTAGTATAAGAATAGTCTTATTATTGAATACTGAGAATTCGGTCGGGATAGACAATTTGCAAAGAATAATACTAAATATACCAAGGAACTAGATATGCAGTAAGATGCTAATGATGATTATTTTAATAAGTAATTCACGTATAGTAAGGCGACGTCTAAAAGTATTTGGCGTACTTAAACAAGTTTGATCTGGTTAGTATTACATCTCTAAAGTATTAAGTTTCAGACTGAAATTCTTCTATTTGGTAATACAGTTTCTGACAATAATGGTAAGTGATTCTTCTTTATGATACTCAGGTTGTATTTCTAGTAAGTTTGGTATTATTTTCATATTTGCTAGAAATATAGTTGGTAATATAAAACTAATAATTAACATGCAAACTTGGAAATTAATTTCCCATAAGATTAAACTCCAGAGCTCTGTAACTAAAGTATCAATTAATACTTTCATAGATTTTAAAACATTCTTATTGAAAGAATTCAGTGCTATAAACAATTGCATTATTATAACAATCATACCGGTTTATACTATTTCTCATAATAATAAAACTTTTATTATTCTATAATAGAAACAAATACACAATATTTAATTTCTTCAAGATTTCAATTAGCCTACAAGTAACATTTAAAGAGGTGGTGATAAGTTAGATAATATTATACATCGAGTTTGATTTCTCAATAGTATCAGAGTTTGTATTGTTTTTAGTACTTGCTATGGATATAGTGTCTAATAATAAACTTATAATGAAGAAACTATATTATAAACTAGTGTCACATAAGACTAAACTTAATAGATCACTAGCTAGAGTATCAATCAATACTTGATTGTATCTTAAACGATTTGTAGCAGAAGAATTCACTACTATAACAAATTATGTAGTTGAAACAATCATTGCTTTTTATACTGTCTCTGATGACTACAAAACATTTTTTATTCCATATTAAGAGTTAACTCATAATACCCAATTGCTTCGGGATTTCAATCATCTTAGGATTTATATTTAAAGAGTCTGATAAGCTAGATAATATGATATGTCTCGTTTGATTTCTTAATCGTAATAGATTTTGTATTTTTTGAGTAGCTGCTATAGATATAGTTTCTAATAATGAACTTATGATAAAAAAACAACATTATAAAGTAATTTCCCATAAGATTAAACTCAATAGATTACTAGCTAGAGTATCCATCAATACTTGATTTTATTTTGAACGATTTATAGTGGAAGAATCCACTCCTAGAACACATTATCTAGTTGAAACAATCATTGCTTTTTATAGAGTCTCTAATAACTTCAAAACGTTTTTCATTCTATATTAAGAGTTAACTAATAATATTTAATTTCTAGAGGATTTCAATCATCCTAAGAGTTATATTTACAGAGTCTGATAAGTTAGATAATATGATACTTCTCGCATGATTTCTCAATAATAATAGATTTTGTATTCTCTTGAGTAGTTGCCATCGACATAGTTTCTACTATTGAACTCAGAATGAAGGAACAATCTTATAAACTAATTTCCCCTAAGATTACACTCAATAGATCACTAGCTAGAAGATCAATCAATACTTGATCTTATTTTGAACAATTTGTAGCGGAAGAATTCACTGCTATAACAAATTATGTAGTTGAAACAATCATTGCTTTTTATACTCTCCCTGATAACTACAAAACATTTTTTATTCTATACTAAGAGTTAGCCAATAATATTTAATTTCTTGAAGACTTCAATTATCTTAAGAGTTATATTTACAGAGTCTGATAAGTTCGATGATATGATACTTCTTGCTTGATTTCTTAATAGTAATAGATTTTGTATTCTTTTGAGTAGTTGCCATAGACATAGTTTCTAATAATGAACTTATAATGAAGAAACAACATTATAAACTAATTGCCCATAAGATTAAACTCGCTAGATCACTAGCTGGAGTATCAATCAATACTTGATTTTATTTTGAACAATTTGTAGCGGAAGAATTCACTGTATATAACAAATTTTGTAGTTGAAATAATCATTGGTTTTTATACTGTTTCTGATGACTACAAAACATTTTTTATTCAATAGTAAGAGTTAGCCAATAATATTTGATTTCTTCAGGATTAGAATGCTCTTAAGAATTATATTTACAGAGTCTGATAAGTTAGATAATATGATTCTTGTCATTTGATTTCTTAATGGTAATAGATTTTGTATTCTTTTGAGTAGTTGCCATCGACATAGTTTCTAATAATGAACTTATAATGAAGAAACAACATTTTAAACTAATTTCCCATATGATTAAACTCCATAGATTACTAGATAGAATATCAATCAATAGTTGATATGATTTTGAACTATTCCTATTGGAAGAATTCGGTAGTATAACCATTTATGTAGTGGAAATGTTCGTAGGCTTTTATACTGTCCCTAGCGTTCTTTATAGACTCTATTTCAGCTCACAAGGACGAAATAACCTCTCTTAACACCTTTAGCACCCGCCAAAGCACAGCGGTTCCATGAGAGGACAGTTGTTGTTCTTGCTCTATGGGGCTGAAATGGGCCCCTTAATGAACTCTAACTGTTCCTGCTAACAATAACAACTTTTTCATTCTATATTGATATTCGCTCATAATATTTAATTTCTACACGATTTACATCAGCCTCAGAGTTATATTTAAAGAATCTAATAAGTTAGATAATATCATAATTCCAGTTTGATTTCTCAATAGTAATAGATTTTCTATTGTTTTTAGTACTTGCCATTGATCTAGTTTCTAATAATAAACTTAAAACGAAGAAACAATATTTTAAACCAATTTCCCATAACATGAAACTCTATAGATCACTAGTTAGAATATCAATCAATACTTTATTTAATTTTGAACTATTTCTAAAGGGGGAATCCAGTGCTATAAACAATTATCTGATTACAAAAATGTGCACTTTTTCATACAGTCTCTAATGCCAATAACAAAAATTTCATTTTATATTTAGAGTTAGCCCATCATATTTAATTTCTTCAAGATTCTAATCAGCTTCAGAGTTATATTTAAAGACTCTGATAAGTTAAATAATATGATACTTCTAGTTTCATTTCTCAATAGTCCTAAATCTTGTATTTTTTTCAGTTCTTACCCTTGACATTGCTTCTAGTATGGAACTTTTAATTAAGATACTACCTTATAAACTAATTTCACATAATTATAACCTTCATCAATTGCTAACTGAAGTATATCTGAATATATTATTACATTTTGAACAATTTTTAGCGGATGAATTCAGTACTATAAACAATGATGTAGTTGTAACAATTATACTTGTTTATACAGTCTCTGATAATTATTCCAAATTTCGTGATCCTATCATAAGAGTTAACTTATAATATAAAATTTCTTCGGGATTTAAATAATCTTAACAGTCATATGATATAAGGTTGATAAGTTAGATAATATCATACATCTAGTTTGATTTCTCAAGAGTAAGAAATTTCGTAGGTTGTTTTATTCTTGTCATAGACATAGTTTCTAATATGAAACTTATATATAAATTACTACCTTACAAAATAATTTCCCCCAAGATGAAACCCCTTAGGTAACTAACTAGTATATTGATTAATACTTTGTCAGATTTTAAACTCTGCTTAGAGAAAGAATCCAGTCATATAAATAATTACCCAGCTGTAACTATCATACCAGTTCATACTGTCTCAGATATGAATACCACTTTTTAATATTCTATGATCACATTTAACATATAATTTGTAATTTCTTGCAGATTTAAACAAGCTTAACTGTTATGTTGGAGAGGGTTGATAAGATAATGTCATTTCACTATTTTGATTTCTTAATAGAAACAGAAGTTGTATTTTTCTTGGTTCTTACCATAGATATAGTTTCTAAAATGGAACTCATAAGTATAATACTATCTTATCAACTAATTTCCCATAAGTTTAAACTGCATAGATCACGAATTAGCGTATTAATCAATACTCAATACGATTTTGAACTATTCTTAGGGAAAGAGTTTAGTTCTATTTACAATCATCTAATACTAACAATCATACTTGTTCATACTATCCCCACTAGTAATACCAACTTTTATTGTTTTATAATAACACTCTACTTATAATATTTAATTTCCTTAAAATTTGAATTAGCTTAACTATTATGTATATGGTGTCCAATAAGTTGGATCATACTCAGGTTTCTTTTTCATGTCTTAATTTTAATAAATTTGGTATTTGTTTGCGTATTTTCAATAGATATTATTTCGAATATGAAACATATAATAAAGATTCAACCTTCAAAAGTAATGTCCTACCAGAATAAACCCCATACATATCTAAATAGATTGTGTATCAATTCTCTATGACAATTGGAATATTTAATAGCTGAAAAATTCCCCAATTTAACGAGTTAAGTATTTGTACAATGATACTTCTTTTTGCTGTCTTTGATACGAACATTAATGACGACTTCTATTATCATATAGGAAGAGTTAGTTCAGAAAATAAAATAACCTTTCTATTTAATAAGACTTAATAGTTATAGTCAATAAAGCTTATATGTAGGATAATATCATACTTCAGGTTTTCTATATTAATATGAATAGATGTGGTTTTTTTTTTATATTGCTCTTACATAGAGTGTCTAATATAGGAAATATAATTAAGATTTTTACTTATAAGCTAAATGTCTACAAGATTAGAGTTTGTAGATTTTGAACTAAAATCTCAATTAATATTATATTAGATCTCCAAAACTTGATTATTGTAGAATTCTGTATTTTCTACCACAACCTTATTGGAAGAATAAGGTTTATATATCTCGTATTCAATAACAATTTTATTAAAGACTACTATTATTCTATTTACATAGTGGTACATGAAATGAAATTTCTTCATGATTTACACTTGCTTAATATTTATATTTAAAGAATTTGAGAAGTTAGATAATATTCAACTTCTTGCTTGTTCTCTTAAGAGTAATAGGTTTGTCAACTATTTTTTTGAGTATTTGCCCTACAGATAATGTTTAATATTGAACTCATAATTAAGAATCGAGCTCATAAACTCTGTTTCTGGAAAATAAACTTAATACATCTCTATGTCCAGTGAGGGTTGATACTTTATTGAATTTCTAATATCTTATAGCTGAACAATTGAGTACCAGAATCAATTAAGTTGTTGTAACAATTATACTATTTTATTCAATCAGTAGTAGCTCACTTTTCTCAGTCAACCATATAATATACACGAAGCACTTATAGTTTATACAGTAACTAATATGTATAAAGTATGTAACAGATGTAAAGCTTATGACTAATTACTTGAGTCATACATGGGTCATACTACTTATGACTCATTTGACTAATTACTTGAGTCATACCTAGGTCATACTACTTATGACTCATATGACCCATTACTTGAGTCATAATTAGGTCATACCACTTATGACTCTTCTGACTAATTACTTGAGTCATACCTGTGACATACTACTTATGACTCTTCTGACTATTTACTTGAGTCATATCTAGGTCATACTACTTATGACTCATATGACTAATTACTTGAGTTATACCTGAGTCATACTACTTATAACTCTTCAGACTAATTACTTGAGTTTCTACCCGGGGCATTCCACTTATGACTCATATGACTAATTATTTGAGTCATACCTGGGTTATACCACTTATGACTCGTTTGACTAATTACTTGAGTCATACCTGAGTCATATAACTCATTACTCTTATGACTAATTACTTGAGTCATACCTGAGTCATACTACTTATGACTTGTGTAACTAATTACTTGAGTCATATCAGGGTCATATTACTTATGACTCTTCTGACTAATTCCTTGAGTCATACCTGAGTCATACTACTTATGACTTGTGTGACTAAATACTTGAGTCATAACTGGGTCATACTACTTATAACACTTCTGACTAATTACTTGCGTCATACCTGTGTCATACTACTTATGACTTATTTGACCAATTACTTGAGTCATATCTGAGTTATACTACTTATGACTCATATGACCAATTACTCGAGTCATATCTGATTCATACTACTTCTGACTCATTTGACCAATTACTTGAGTGATACATGAGTCATACTACTTATAACTCATCCGACTAATCACTTGAGTCATACCTGAGTCATACTACTTATAACTCATATGACTCATTACTTGAGTCATACCTAAGTCATACTACTTATAACTCATATGACTTATTACTTGAGTCATACCTGTGTCATACTACTTATAACTGATATGACTTATTACTCGAGCCATACCTGAGTCATACCACTGATGATTCATCTGACTAATAGTCTAAAATCCGCAAGCTGACATATATGAGTCAATTTTACACTACACCAAAAATAATCATGACTCACTTACCCAACATGTTTACTAATTTTCATTAATGCATAAGCTATGAATTCTAATTGAGTTATATATGATATTTATCTCTTATGACAGAATATTTATGAGTCATATATCTCAATATACTAATCAGCTTGTAATAATGACTTACAAGCAGGAGTCATCTAAAGGAAGATTATAAATCAATTACTTATTACGCCTGTGAGTTATTGGAGATTTTATTATGACTTGTTTTTGCTTGAAGCAATCGAATTCCCTTAGTATAATAAAAATATAAATATAGTTAACTTCTCCCACAACTAGACTTACTTACAAACAACCACAATATCTCACTTCCTACCCACTTCATACTTCCTATATCTATTTGCTTATATTTTTTGATACTCTTATTCCACCTCTTTATACCACACTCAGAATGCAATTCAATACTTCAACTACTACTCAGCAATGGACCTCATTTTTGACAACAATGACTGAAATCTCCAATCTCATCAATCAGCAGCTTATTGTTCATCCACAACTCGTTATGTTTAAAGACCACATGTTAAAACAGTCATATGTACGAGCAGCAAAACGGGATGCAGAGAGAGGAGTTCATAGTGGAAGGCTCACACCACTTGATGGAGATGCAGAGATCAGGGCATGGGAAGAGGGTCAAACAGTGACGACATTCCTCCGCGATATACGAAGTACGGGCATTCTTGCAGTCTTTACGAATGGGCTAGGGCATGCAATTCAACAGCGAGGCGAACAGATTCCCGCCTGGCATGTATATGCTATCTATTACGAAAATGGTGTTCTTGGTGTTTATGACCCCAGCTACATTCCTGGGACCACAAGTGTCAAGTACTGTGCAGGTGTTCCTTTAATTAAGGAATTGATTAAGGCACTTAAGGGAAGGGGTACATTTCGCACTCTTAGTGAGGTTTGGTTTGGGGGTGGTGGAAATGATGGTATTAGTTGTCAAGAAATGACAAGGGCTTGGGTTGAAAATGAGGTTTATTTCAAAATGGGGAGAGATCTTGGTAATTGGGAAGAGTGTGAGGGTTGGACTAAGGTTTCCTTTTAATTTGTTTAACATTTAACAAGGGGAATTGGATTTATAAGTTGGATTTCATGCACTTATTATTAAGTTCTAATCTATATTGAATACTATCTGGTTAAATTTGAAAGGGGATGACTACTACTTATATTGTAGTATTAGTCTGCTGATTTCTATATTGAAATAACTCAATATTAGATATTTTAACAATTGAATAGTGGAACAAGACAGGGATGAGAGTTAGATGTTGAATCAATGCATCTAGGGTTAGAGTTATGGTTAGGCCACAAGGGAGCAAAGTGAGCAAGTGGTAATACTACTGTGTAGTGGGAAGAAGATGAAGTAAAGAGTGCTGGAGAGCGAAGTGCGTAGACAAGTGATAGACCGATGAAGTGGTGAATTAAGTTAGGGTTAGCACCAAGCGAGCGAAGCGAGTGAGGTGTAAGATCTACTGTGTAGACGAAAGAGGGGAAAGTGAGAGGTGTGTTTGCTGTGGAAAGTCAACAAAATTGCGTAGACCGGTATTGTTTGATGAAGTAACAATGCGGAGGCGGTTTACCGTTAGGAGTTAAGTATATTCGAATCTAGGGACAGAACCGAGCCACAGCCAGTACGAGCATCAAGCCAACTACGGAGAAGCAACACGACAAGTGAGAAGACAACTTCCTACAGGAAGCTACGACTGAGATGAAGGAAACAACTACAGTACAGGAATGATGAATAGGTACGGAGCCCCTACCAGGCTTTACCGAGATGTCAAGTGACTAGACACTTGACCCCACGCGGGCCATACTGGCAACAACAGCCAAGGTGTGGTACCAATAAGAGATGACCAGGTGAACAATGCCCGACCAAGAGGCATACGGGATCGGGAGTATAAGGCCCTGCACTGATGGCCATACAGGAAAAACAGTAAGTACTTGTAAGAACAACACGTAGTATATAACAAAATTTTGAACTTTTGAACATGAAACAAGATTTTTTTCTCAAATTTAAAGGAAATATAGATGAGAAACAATTGCAGAAGCTTTTGGAAAAGAGACAGGCTATTGGAAATAAAAAACATGGTGAAAATGAAAAGGAAATCGAATATGGGAAGCGAAGGAGAAATGAGTAAGGAAACGATATTGTCGAGCAAACCAAAAAACAGGAAGAATAATTTCAAAGCATAAAAAGGTGGTAGACAAAATAGCAATAATAGTGAGTGCAAGGAGAATAGAACAAGTCAAGGAAAGACAAGGGATTTATTTTTTTTGGTTCTTTAAAACAATCGAAAATTAGGGCCTGTTAGTATTTATTCTTAATAAATTTGCCATTGAAAGGGTCCATAAATCTAATATCTTTCCAGCTTCAGTCCAGAGTCGTTGGTTGGGAAGGAAGTCCGCTATGGTATACTTAATATCAGAATCCAGAACAATGCGATCGATTTCAAATGTTGCCTGTGGTTCCACGGTCAAGTTTGCAGTAGGACATGGCATACAGGAGGTATGCCCACGGTTGAATCGTTCGCCAGAGATGGACTTTCTTCCTCAACCAAATACACCACAACGCCAGGCCAGGAACCATGTTTGCTCTTGCGCAGGTGCAGTCAATAGCGCATCATAGTCAGGACCAGGGACCCTTTCTCCCATCATGGTAATTTGAATAAGCTTCGAGGCAGAGCCCAGTTGATTGCAGCGTATATTATCATGCTTCTGTTGCAAAAGTTCCTCAAGGACGTTGTTGCGGAGAATTGTACCTGGGGTTAAATGGAAGTAATTGAGAAACTTGTTGAATACCACTGGTGGATTGAGAAATTGGTATAGGAGAGGGTCGTAGTGGTGAACTGGAATATGATGATTTGACCTAGAAAACCAAACCTTTCAATTAAGGAGTGCTCCTAATGGATTATGATTATCCATGGCCATGAGATGAAGATAAAACCTTGAATGAAGCTGTCGAGCACGATATTTGAATGGTAGAAGTCCTACTATATGGCCAGTAATGTGTGGTCTATTTGCATTCCCTCCTGCAATCCAGGTTGGACAGGGTTAGCACCAAGCAAGCGAAGCGAGCGAGGTGTAAGGTCCACTGAGTAGACGGAAGAGGATAGGGGAGCGAGAAGAGTGTTTGCTGTGGAAGGGTTAGGGTTAGGCCACGAGCGAGCGAAGCGAGCAAGTGGTAATACTACTGTGTAGTGGGGAGAGGATGAGGTGAAGAGTGCTGGAGGGCGAGGTGCGTAGACAAGTGATAGACCGAGGAAGTGGTAAATCAAGTATTGCTTGTTTCGTCTTCTGTGTTCTGGAGACTCTTCAGTACGACTTACGAGAGGCAGCTTATATAGACTTATGACTCTCGGTTTGTGCGGCATACACTTATTTACTTAGCATCTCGCCGTTCGATAAGGGGGTGTATGGGCATTCTCATACTATCCCGTAGGTGTGGGTGGGTGGATCCACTCACACCGATACCTGGTGGTGTGAGGGAATTATTCGTGGGTCGGCGACCTCGTATTCTAAGCGAGGTGTGGGTCGAGCGGTGAACAATCCCTGTTTCACGCCGGCATCCGGAAGGATGTCCTCATCTAGTATCCGAAAGCATCCGTATGCACATATGCATGCTTCAGCCCCCGGATATGTCGGGTAGTGACATTGCATGCATGATGCATGCACTGGCTGCATGATGCAGCTCAGCCCCCGGATTTGTTTACCGGATTTAGTAATATCTAGCGAGAGGGAAGCACATACCTAATTCGGAAGTGTGTTACGACTTCCTAAAGCAGTAGTGGGACGGACTTCCTATTACGGATAATCAGGTGTGTCCAAGCCACACAGCCATCTTCAGGCACCTGACGTGATGCCACATGACGTGCCTACTAGCCACACTCAGGCACAGCGCCACAACGCCACCATCACTTAGGGTTAGGGTTAGGGTTAGGGTTAGGGTTAGGGTTAGGGTTAGGGTTAGGGTTAGGGTTAGGGTTAGGGTTAGGGTTAGGGTTAGGGTTAGGGTTAGGGTTAGGGTTAGGGTTAGGGTTAGGG
>Ga0307507_10004134_pt1 | contig 26387 bp, 10 predicted proteins | sample 7_EM_MG_FD_207223 | JGI IMG/M metagenome (GOLD analysis project Ga0307507, IMG submission 207223) | Populus trichocarpa ectomycorrhiza microbial communities from riparian zone in the Pacific Northwest, United States - 7_EM | ecosystem: Host-associated > Plants > Roots > Unclassified | place...
GAGGCTGTAGAGCATATATAAAAGTCTAAATTTAAATTATTAAAATTTATTATTAAGTGGTTGTTAAGATATTAAAGTGTGATTTTTCTATTTTTTGGTATGTTTTTGAAGTGATTAGCTTACCCGTTTGACCAGCTCACCCGTGAAATACGTTAGTTCATTTGGTAGTAATAGTAGTATTTTATAAGATACTTAATTACCTTAACCTTAACTTTATAGCCTACTTACTAAAGAACCCTAAGCAATTAATAAACGGATAGGTGGCTAAAATAACAGTATAGTTGGCGTAACTCTAACTTAGTTAAGTGGCTTTAAGTAATACTCTTTTCTAGTTAATAAAGGAGCAACCAGGGGTAACCCTATTTACGTATAATAGGTACCCAATTATCTCCTTAAATAAATACATTCTTAAGGTTATTAAGCTTAACGCCTAATTTATCTATATCTCTAATGCAAAATAAAAATAGGGTATTTATGGGAATAATATAAAAAGTGATATACCCTAAGGGGGTTTAAACCCTAATTATACTAAGAGAGATTGCAGTACCCTTACTAAAATAAATTATATATTAACCTACTGTTGATTAGTTAATCTAAACAGAGGTATTAAGTTGTTAAAGGGCTTAAACTTAAGGTTCTCCTACTATAGATACTCCTGCGGCTCTAGTATCTAGTATAATACTATAGAAAACATCCACTAAGTATTTATTATTAAAAAAGAACACAGAGCTCTCCTTTAGCTTATTAAAGATATCTAACTTTATAATAGAATGGAGTATAGATTAGTTATTAAGAATAGTAACGGTTTATATACCATCTACCTTACCATACTTAGTAAAGTATTAGTTGGGTAAGTAGTCCTTAATTTCTATATCCATAAGGAGCTGTTTAGCCTTATTAACCTTATCCTTAAGATCTTCTACGCCTTTATATTAAACCGGGAAGCTTTAAAAGTAGGCTATAGTAACCTTATAATTTCTAATATTTCTTATACTCTAACGGAACTTATTATATGCCTCCTTTCGCTTATTAAGGGAGTGTCTAGTTAACTAGCAATTTGGCTTCTTATAAATATAGCATTTTTTCTAGTAATTACTTTAAAATAAACCTCCATAAGGACCTCCATAATTGCCTTATACCCTTTACTGTATTCCCTACTATAGCCACTATATATTTAGTCAGTCCAGTTATAATTATATTAGTTAGGAATACTTAGTTAGGTAAGATTTTTAGTATAGAACTATTAAGATTTTTATATTTATATTATAGTACCTATAGCAAAGCGTAGCTCAGTATATACTCCTTTAAACGTATTTATAGGTTTATATAGCGCTAAATTATACTTAGGAACGCTATAGCAGGCTAAGATAACCTAGTCCCTTAGGCTATTCTCATTTTAGTAAGTTTTAGTAAGGCTATATTAGATTTTCTAGAGTTTATTAAAGAGTAGTTAAAGGCACTTTAAATAAGTCTTTATTAAGTTAGAAGGAATAACTCTTTAGAATATAATCTCCTACTATTTAGATATATAAAGCTAGTAATTCTTATTAGTTTTAAAGTGGGCTCTAGTAAGCTAAAGTATTATATTAAAGCTATAGTTTCTACCCATAATATAGTTATAATAAAATATTACCACCCGTCCCTTTAATATAACCGAGAAAGTATAATAAAACTAGTAGTATTAGATTCTAACCTTGCTATAGCAGTTATAAAAGACCTATAGTTTTGTTCTAAGTATATTATATAGTTCTCCTTTAAACTTCTTCTCCTTGTCCAAATATACCTTTATTAGATTTGTAACTTCTTATAGTAAAGGCTTACTAGTTAGCTAAGGTAGAGGAGCTAGAGGTAGTAGAAGTAGAGGAAAAGTACCTCTAGGTAGGAGAGTACCTCTAGGTGGGAAAGTACCTCTAGGTAAGATAGTAGCGTTCTAGGGGTTTTATTTTAAATTAAAGTTACCTTTTAAAGAATATAGGTTGGTTCTAGGTTTCTATAGTTAACGTATAATCTTAGCTTCCGTCTATACTAGTTCTTCTATATTAACAATAACGGCCTAGATATTACTAATAATTAGGTTACTATTTTTAGTAACGTATACCCTATTCCTATAGAGGAAGTCTTAAAAATCCTAAATAATATTAACATTGCCAAGTGCCTAGGTGTTGGTGGTCTATCCTATAAAATCCTTCCTAAAATATTCCTACAGCTATAGATTGGCGTAGTATCTACTTTAGTAAAATATAATATAGTATAGGAGAAAGCTATTAACTTATTTTATAGTATAAGTTATTATATTAATAGTAAATTCGTCCTAATCTTTATTAATAAGTTTTACGTATAAAGCTACCCCTAGTAGTAAGGAGTCTTCCTAGTTATTTAAGGTAGGCGTAGCCATGTTTTTAGGGGGAGGGAAGTGTTATTAGGGTAGGGATTGTCGTTTAGTACGCGTTTGTTATTTAGTACGCGTTTATTATTTAGTATGCGTTTATTATTTAGTACGCGTTTGTTATTTAGTACGCGTTTATAACGTATATTTACAATTATAGGGCTTAGGACCAGTTCTGGCCTTAAATCGCGAAGACTTATAAAGCGTATTATTCTATATAATAGACACAAGAATCTATAATCTAGAAAAGGCTTAGGACTAGTTCTAGCCTTTAAATCCTTAGATTTGTGAAAGAGTTCTATTTAAGGTTTAGGACCAGTTCTAACCTTAAAAGACAGCTTCCTTTAGTATAAGTAGCACTAGTATAGTAGCTTGTCTCTTCTTAGTAGAATACCTAGCTATTCTATTATTAGGCCATAGAGACGCACTGGCCGTAACCGGCTTAGCGTAGGCGAGGCGTAGGCAAGACACCTACAAAACATAGTCGCCCCGTATTAGAGAACAGCAGAATTCAGTTCTATAGTTCTACTTTATTAAGAACCAGATACTTATTTACATTCCGTTACTATTGTCACGTTACTATATACCCTAAGGACCTTGGCGTCCTAATAGTTCTGAATTCTTATCCCTTTTTAGGGGTAGTAGCCCGATAACACCGCAGTCTACTAAGGCTATAACTATATAGCGGCAACCCTCTGTCAAGAAGACGACCTATATTTATTAACTATATCGCAGCCTATTAACCTAATGGCGAGACGCAGGCGTAATACTAGCGCAGTACGTAATACTAGTGTAGTGCGTAGTATCAAGTCTAGGGAACGGCCCTAGGATAACGCGGGCAGACCTATATCCTAGACAGAACCGGAAGTCACAGGCGAAGGGGATATACAGAAAGAAATACAACGGCTAGAGAATAAGAAGTTACAACTCCTAGAGCAAAGAAAACTACAGTTGCTTAGAAAAGAGGTAGAAGTGCTAAGACGGCGTTAATATAGCAAGGTGATGTTAACTCCCGTTCCTAACCTATCTCTGCAACCTCAAACTATCCTATTAGAGTACTTGGATGGTAGCCAGATGCATCCAAACCTTAAGCGGAGGGCTACTAATACAATAGGCGCTCCGTTAAAACGGGCCATTAAAATAGAGAAGATTGCTCCATATTATAGTAAGAGTATTTAAGAGCACTAAGACTTCCGTAACAGCTTAAAGCTGGCGTTCCGCCTAGAGTATAATAGCTTTACAGATAAGGATACTAAAGTCGCGTTTACTATGCAATATATAAAGGGGACCAACCGAACCCTTTAGCTATAGTACGAAGATGACTATCTAGACACGTAGTTTACCTAGAAAAAGCTTATAAAATTCTTACTTAATTAAATTAAAAGTCCTATTAATTAAGAACTCCATATAGCCCTAATATATATAAGGGCAACGCAGTGAACTAATTAACCTATAAATGAGTTTGCTGCTTACTTAACCACCTTAGAAGCGCAAATTAACCCTTCTTATAATGTAAAGCATCTAATAATATATCTATTCGCGAAACTGCGGCTAGAGCTACGGCTTGCTATTACTAACTATTAAGAATTCCCTTAAACTTAAGACCAGCTAGTTTCCCTAGCTGTCCTATTAGAGGAAAACCAGAAGAGCGCAAGCGCCCTATAGAGTAGAAGCAATAGACGCGCCGTAAACTTAAATATAAAGACTACCCAGTTAGGTAACTCAGGGAAAGCGGACTCTAAAACTACCGCCGGCGACTTAATAGCGGGGCGAAGCAATACCGCTAGGGGTTTAACTCAGCCTAAAGGAAACTACTCAACATATAGGCAGCTAGGACATTAATAGTAATAATGTAAAGAGCAGCTATAGAATCAACCACCGCCTAGCAGCGTAAACGCTACCTCTATACTAAGAAAAGACAAGCGCCCTTAGACCCCCTTATAGCTATAGGGTGTAAGCTCCCACTAGATTATAAGGAAGCTATTACTATCTTAGGTAAAGTCCTCCTAAAGAAGACCTAGAAGGAGACCTTAGTAATACTTAACATTAATGCTAAAGTAAATATAGTTAACCAGCGATTTGCTATGGAGTGCAACTTTAAAACACTAGATATAGAACTGCCTACCTATTCCTAGTTAAATAAGACTTAGGCACATTACTATAAGGCCTATAAGGTACTACTAAGAATAAAGGACAGCTAGGGCAAGATTAGGAAAGTAACCCTTATCTACTATAAAATAGCTAACGCATCTCCTTCTATTACCATAGGTATGCCGGGGTTAAAGAAGGCCCGACTTCTTATTAACTGCGAGGCGAAGGCGTAGCAATAGAAGCTAGACAGCTTGTCCCTATTGCTATAAACCCCTAAGGGTTTTGCGGAGTCTCTCTAAATAGAATCTAGGGTCTTTACCCTATTAACTTCTAGAGTAATGCCTAGCAAACAAGATAACGGCAGCTTGCTAGTCCTCCCCCTATAGTTAAAGGAAGTTAGCGATGTCTTCTCCTATAAGGAAGCAGGAAAGCTACCCTAACACTACTAGGGCGACCATGCTATTGACCTAGAAGAGGGATAGGAGGCCCTATATAGGCCGCTCTATAAGGGCCTATTTGGTTCGTCGGTTGGAGGCGAGATGGAGGCGTTATCTTAATAGGCTAATATCGAATTGACGCTCCCGTTTGGTTCCTCTAGCTTTATTTCTTGCTCTAATCGCTCCAGCTGAGCTTCATCTCGGCAGGCGCGCCTATACCCCTGTAATTGCCTAAATAGGCTGTTAGTGCGGCTGAAAAACGTCAGTTTAAAAAATATAGGGGGAGACTACAATTTGAATGAACTGGAGCCTCTATTTTATGACGCTAGTGAGTGCCTATCTAGAGCCTCTACTGCCACTTTCTGCTAAGACGTTGACGTGGTGGTTTTGAGGCCTTTGATTAAGCTCGCCATGCCGCCTACCCCTTAGTGAATTGTTATTATCACCCTTATATCAATCCTTGCAGCTGTTACCGCCATTGTAGAGCATATATCGGCCGACTATTATAAGCCTACTGGCGTTCGAAGCCGTCCTCGCGATGTAAATAGAGGCCAATTATGGGTAGAGGATTATTTGGAGTCACCGCGTCAACTATTTGATAAAACGCGCATACGGCCTAAAGTGCTTAACGACCTCCTTAATTGGCTTGTATTAAATACGGATCTTAAAGATTTAAGAGTCTTAGCCATTAAAAAGGTAATGACGTTCTTCTATATATGCGGCCATGGATCTAGCTGGCGAAACGTTAAGTGGAAGGTGGCTCATTTGACGGAGATAATAAGTCGGTATATAGCTGCCTGTAATTAATTTGAATTATAGTAATAATTAGTAGCTATTTTTATGAGGTTCTAGACGCTTTACTATACCTTTACCGTTAAATCGTTAAACCCCCACCTATAGAGATGCCAAAGGAGATTCTTGAATCCACTAAGCGTTGGCCATACTTTGCTAATTGTATCAGCGCCCTTAATGGCTTATATGTCTTTGCCTACGTACCCGCGGATAAGTAGATTCTATACTGAAATCGATACGGCGATATTACACAAAACGTTCTAGCGGTAGTTGATTTTGGAATGAACTTTACCTACGTTCTGCCTGGATGGGAAGGCTCTGCTTATAACGGCAGAGTCCTTAAAGACGCCATAAGTAAGGGATTTAAAGCTTCTCTAGGTCGATATTATCTTGCTGACGCCGGGTACACCAATTTAAATATAACATTATCGCCATATTGAAGCGTAAGGTATCATCTGAAGGAGATTAAGAAGGTAGAGAAAGCGCCCGATAATAAGTTTAAACTATTTAACTATCGTCATTCAAGTTTTAGGAATGTAGTAGAGCGTACCTTTGGTGTTTTTAAGCGTTGTTGGAGGATATTTGACAGGCCTTATTAATTTAACCTACGCACTCAATCAAAGCTAATTTATGCACTTACTGCTGTACATAACTTCATTAATCTGCATTATAATATAATGGATAATTGGGAGGATCTTAAGCCGTTTAGTAATAAGGAATTAGAGCAACAAAGGAAGGGTTCTGTAGTTGACTGTTTATTAGAAGTAGATGACGAGGATTTGATTAATATAAGGCCTATATAGGAGCGGCGGGAGGAAATCGCGAATGAGATGTGGAAAGACTACTGTTAGGCAACTGGACGTGTAATATAGGCGTATATTTACATGTCCTGGTGGTGATATATAGAGCTTCTATTTAAAAATCTCAGAATATATTACTACTGCTATGTGTCTTTAATTCTGTAAGCGAGTGGCCTAATAAAACTCCCCATCCCCGTTTTTATAGGCAAATATTTGTAGAGATATTGGGAGAAAGAGAGTGGTAATAAGCTGATTGTATACAGCGTTGAAAACTCTATTAAGATTCTACTCCTTAACTTCCTTAACCTCTTTAAAATCCTTAATATTAAGATTAAGCCGTATACGTTTGTCCCTATTAAAAGACGCTAGGATTTGATCTATCTGTTTAATATCCTTGCTAGCTTCTCTTAACAGCTTATAAACCCACTAAATACGCTCCCGTTGGCCTAAGTTTATAAATAGCTTTGTACTAAACTCTTTTTTAAATTTAGTAATAACTATAAGCTGCTAATTAAACTCTAGGTCCTTAAACTGATTTATAAATAGCTTAATCGCCTAAGCCTGTTTATCTATTATTAATTCCACTATTGCAGCAAGCTGCTTTGTTATTTGGGTGAGATTCTGACCTAAATAATTAGTTAATGTTATCCCATCCTTCTTCTTCTTCCTAGCTTGAGCATTAGCGGCAAGAGCAGCGTTGGTGGCTGCTCGTTTCCTAAGGAAGTTGCTAACGGTGCTGTTATCCTTATTTGAATTAGAAGTAGAGCTTTGCTAACTAGGTATAGTTAAGCGCTTAGTTAAACTAATAACAGCACTATCCTTTATGCAATTATTGTTAGTAGCCTTATCGCCCTCTATAAGCTTACTAAGGGTTATAGCTTGCTTACTGGTGGCGATTATATTAGCAAATAACTGGTGGTGCAGATCCTTAAGCTTTAGAGGCTTATATTGGAACTTCCTTGTATCTGGATTGGCCTTAAAGTAATTATTAAGGACCTTTTTTAATGTAGTAGGACAGCCTCTTTTATCCCACCCAAATCCTAATTAACTCTTAAGCTTAACCTAAGCCTTATAGTCCTTCTTACACGAGTTGTGCTTTAATTTTATCTGCTTAAGCTCTATATTAGGCCTTTTAGCCTTTTTACGAACAGCCTGCGCGGCGTACTCCCATGCCTGCTTCTTATAGCCAGAATCGGCCCGCATTCCCTTATTAATTGCTTTAAATATTAAGCCTGAAAGCAGAGCCTCCTTTATATCAAAAGTCTATGCTAATGGCCCCCTCCGTCCTTCTCTGGGTATAATTGAACGCTCGCGATTGGAGGGTGAGGGTGAGGGTGAGTATGAGGTGGATTTGTCTCGTATTTGGAATATACGGCCTCTTGGCGTAGGCGTGCGCGTTGACATTATATAGGTGGCAGGTAGGGAAGGTGGAGGTAAGGGAGGTGGTCCTTCTGTTGACTTCTAGATGGTAGTCAAACCAAATAGGTCTTCAATTTTACACCGCTGACATGGCGTCTGAGACGCGGCAGAAGAATTACACTAAAATGCGCTAAAAGCTACGACTACCTCAATTTAGAAACTGATACCTTTAGTGGAACTAAATAGGCCCTAACCTCTTAGCCAAGGAGCTAGAAGTCCTAAGGGAGTACTTAGATAATGCCTTAGTTAAAGGCTAGATCCAACTAAGTACTAGTCCTATAGGGGCACCTATCCTCTTTATACCTAAAAAGGATAGGAAGCTACGGCTCTATATAGACTACAGAGGCCTTAATAAGGTGATAATTAAGAATTGTCTTGTATTACCATTAATTAGTAAGACCTTGGACCGCTTAGCAGGTTCTAAAATCTTTACTAAGCTAAACCTAATGTATATGTATCACCGCCTTTGTATCCATCATGGCAATAAGTGGAAGACGGCGTTCTGCACGCGCTATGGCCACTTTAAGTACTTAATTTTGCCTTTTAGGCTAACCAACAGACCAGCAACTTTTTAGGGCTATATTAATCGGGCCTTGTTAGGACTAGTAGACGTCTTCTATATAGTCTACCTTAATAATATTCTAATTTTCTCTAAAAATCCAGAGGAACATTAGCGCTATATAGTAGAAGTGCTGTGTAGGTTGCGATAATACCAACTATATACAAACCTTAAGAAGTATAAGTTTGGCGTATAGGAGATTAAGTTCCTAGGATATATTATTAGCTCTAAAGGCGTAGCAATAGATCCTAGCCGGGTAGAAGCTATTACTAAGTAAAAGAGCCCTTAATCTTATAGGGATATCCAGGTCTTCCTAGGGTTTACTAACTTCTATTATTGGTTTATCTATAAATACTCTACTATTGCAAAGCCTATTACTAATCTCCTAAAAGGAGTAAAGAACGGCCGTAAAGCTAGGCCTTTTAATTGGCTAGAGGAGGTAGAGTAGGCAATACGCTAGCTCTATGACGCCTTTACGACGGCGCCGCTCCTGCGATACTACACGCCGGGCCTACCAACTCAGTTAGAGACGGATGCCTCAATACAAGGCCTAGCAGCAATTATATTATAGCTGTTTAAAGACGGCCTTTAGCATCTAATAGCCTTTTAGTCTAGAAAGCTTTTGCTAGTAAAGCGTAACTATAAAATCTATAATTAAGAGCTACTAGCTATTATAGAGGCTTTTAAGCATTAAAGACACTATATTAAGGGGCTATTAAGCCACCTGGAAGTGCTCTCAGATCATAACAATCTAAAGGGTTTTATAAAAGTAAAAGCCCTTAATAGACGGCAAGCTAGATGGGCTATAACACTGGCTGCCTATGACTTTATTATTAAGTATAGGGCGGGAAAAACGAACCCCATAGATACGCCGTTAAGGCGACCCCTAGGCGCAGGGGGTCTACTAGAAGAAGACACTATACTACCACTACTCTAAAGAACTTTGGGAATGCAGGGCCACTAACTTAAGGTAAAAGTCCTATTAGGTATATAGGAAAGCGAGCTTTCTATAAAGGTGTCGCTTTTATGGCTATAGGCCAGTAACCCAACAGAGGTACGCCTAGGCAATATAGTATTACGTTTTAACTAGGAAACCTGCATATATACTATTAAGCAGCGTGTAATAAGAACCTAAGTTAGAGAAGTAAGTGCTTAAGAGAGTACTTATAAGTCTAGTACGGAAATAGTTATTAAGCTTATTAAAGGACTTTAAACCACAAATAACCTTGTGCTGCAAAAGCGCAGCGACAGCTTAGATATGGCAAGACGCTATTAACGCGCCCGCTTAAAGCTAGTGTGGTAGTTTAATTCCGCTAAACTACTTTGTTACTATGGGAGGCTATATATATCCCTAGACCTAGCAGTTTGTGCAGAACTCCTATAAATCCACCACAATAATGCCCTAGCCAGCTACTTTGGTAAGAAAAAGACCCTAAATCTACTCTTGCGCGAGTACTACTAGCCTAGTATAACTGTAGATGTTATAAGCTATATCTCTACCTATAATCTATGCTAGCGTATGCGTGTGCCTTAATATCGCCCTTATAGTAAGCTCTAAGCGCTGCCTTACCTAGGTCAGCTGTGGCAGAAGATTATAATGGACTTTATTACAGGCCTACCGCCTAGCAGATGAGGCGATAAGGTGTATAACGCGATATATATAATAGTTAACCGCTATACTAAAATAGCCTTATATCTGCCTATAGTAAAAACTATTACTATAACCAAACTTGCGGATCTCTTCCTTAACAAAGTAGTACGCTGTTTTAGAGCCCCTAGAGGGATTGTATCTAATTACGGTAGTATCTTTACTAGCAAGTTCTAGTCAGAGCTATGCTTTACTATAAAGATAAAATATAGGCTAAGTACGGCCTTTTACCCGCAAATAGACGGGTAAATAGAACGCTAGAACCAAACCCTAGAGTACTACCTCTGTATATTCTATAACAAAAAGCAGAGCAATTAGGTAGGCCTACTACTACTAGCTAAATTCATCTATAATAATGCTAAACATAGTATAATAGGCATAAGCCTGTTTTATACCTACTATGGGTTTTACCCGTATCTAGAATACAAGGTTAAGGCGGACAATAGTAGTTCTATTCCAGCCGCCTTAGAGTGGATTAAAAGAATATCCCTTAAACGCAAAGCGCTAGTAAAACACTAGGAACACGCTACTGAGACATAGGCGAAATATTACAATCGTTATCACTAACTATAGGTATATAAAGTAGGGGATCTAGTTCTGCTATTAACTAAGAACCTTAAACTAAAAAGGCTAAGTAAGAAGCTTATAGCACGCTTTATTAGACCTTTTAGTATAGCCGAACTAGTTAAAAAGTAAGTATACTAGCTACATCTACCTATGTCTTACTATATCCATTTAGTGTTCTATGTTAGCTTACTAGAGCCATATAAAAAACGTAAGGGCACTACTAGAGACCCTCTACTAGGGCCTATTAAGCTAGATAATAAAGAGGACCAAGAGGACTAGTATAAGGTAGAAGAAGTATATAGAAGGAAGGGATATAACCAGACCCTACAGTACCTAGTTAAGTAGAAAGGCTAGCTAAAAGAATATAATAAATAGGTCCCAGCAGAGGACATTAATAAGAACGTAAAGGAGATATATAATAGTTACTTTACCCTAAGGGGCAAACGGAAAAGAAAGTAGTGAGAGAACTGGAATAATTAAATTATAACTGGAATTACGCCCCGCCAGCAAGGCGACAACAGAACAACAGTAAAGTAACGGCAGAATGCTAATATAAATATAAATATAAATACACTATAGCTCTATTAAGTCCCCCCTCTCCTTACCTCCTTCCTCTTCCTCCTCCTCCTCTCCCTTCTTATCCTCCTTCTCTCCCTCCTTCTTATCCTCCTTATCCTTCTCACCCTTATCCTCCTCCTTATCCCTTACAATGGGAGGCATATTGGCCTACAAGCACTGTTAGCATACGCTACGCCGGCAAAACACCTATGTTACGATACGTACTAAAGTATGTATTACGTTAAGGATCCCTTTAAGGGTATAACAAATAGCCTACAATTCCTGCACTTAGAGTAGGGGAAAGTCTTCGCCCTTTAGGCGCTGGTAGAGACTGTGCTTAGCGCTAGCGTATACTAAGGCCTTGATATCCTTCGTGAAGAATTTCTAGGTGGTAGCGACGTAAGCGTTAAGGTTAGCCGTGTCCCCGCTAGTAACCCAGCGGCGCTTAGCCCTGTTAATAAGGGCGAGCAGCTTATTTAGGCGGCTATAGAAGGCCTTAGGGACTTAGTCTTATTAGCTATTAGAACATAAACTAACGCATATAAACTTACTGCTTAGCACAACTTATTTAGTCGTTAGTAGTAACCATAATTGCGGTTAGCCTACTTGCCGTAGGTGGCCCGCCCAGAGGTAGCCACGCGCTTGGTGTAGCGGAGGCAGATAGGTTCTAGCTGATGAACTGAATCTGAGGATAAAAGAATGAATGAAGCTATGGAATCTAACTACGAGGAATATAGGCCTTGATATAGGCCTATATCTACGGGGTCTAGGGTGACTACTATGGATACCAAAGTGGTTGCCGCGGAGACTAAATGGGAAAAGGGAGTCTGCTTATATAAGTAGGAAACGCGTGTAGACGCATATAGAGGACTCTTCTAGAACCATTATTACACTTCTTAGTACTCCACTAAAATAGAAGCAGACCCTTCCTAAATTAGTGTTGAACTTGTTAATATATAAAAGAAACACCTTGTAATCCTCTAAGTGTATTATAGGTCCTTTTTAACCTTTTTCTAAGCTGTGATTGATCTCCTGTTATAAGCTTTACATCGTTCTTATCCCCCATTTAAAAGTTGTTAGTATTAGTTAGAGTTGTTAAATAGCGTACCCTCTGAGGTTTTGCCGACCTGTGTTTGATTTCCTACTTAGGTTTAGTGTCTATATTGTATTAAATAAGGCCTAGCTGCTTAACGAAGTTCCTAAACTAAACTGTTAATAGTGGCTTTGTAAGACCGTCTGCCACTATACTGCTTGTAGGAACGTGCTATAGGTAGATTACGCCGCTTTAAGCCTTGTTATAAATATAGTGCTAGTATAGCTTAAAGTGCTTAGTGCGCGTGTGGTAGTTGTTGCTTTTAGCAAGGCTAATAGCTGGTTAATTATCACTATATAAATGTATTAGTGGTAGATCCTTTTTGGTATAGCCCGAATTAGTAAGTAATTGGCGGAGCTATAAGGCTTCCTTGGCCGCATGCGTTATCGCTATATACTTAGCCTCTGTAGTAGAGGTTATAAGAATTAACTGCTTACTTAACTTATATGAAACTGGGCCACCTGCTAGCTTATAGATATAGCTAGAAGTTAACTTCCTGTTAACCACATCTGCGAACGCTGCATCGCTATAGCTATATAGTTATAGGTTGGGTATGTTACCTAGTAAGCTTCCGCTATATTCCCTATTGTAATTAGGGGTGGTATAGTCTGTAGCTAACGCCTTAGCGAAGGCCTTTAGAGGTGGCTGTTGCTCTTAGGGTAAGCCGAACTCTATACCTAGGTTAATCGTTTCTGTATAGTAGGTGAGTATCTGCATCGCAGCTTCTATATATAGTTTAGTAGGGTTGTGTAGGAACTAATAGAGCTTTCCTATGGTCTAGGCTATATCGGGCTAAGTCTAATTGTATAGATAAAGTACAGAGCCTATTAGCGATTAATACTATTTTACTAGCTCCTATGGAGCTTGATCCTTAAGCTCGCGTGGCTTAAAGTCTACCGTGGAGGAGTGAATTGGTATAGAGGCTAGTGCGCAGTCCTCTATATAGAATATATGCAGGATCTTCCTAATATAGGCGTCCTGTACTAATTGAATTGATCGCGCCTGGCGGTTTCTTATAATTTAAATACCTAGGTAGTATACAATTGGGCCTAAGTCTTTTACTTTATACTTATTCCTAAGTGCTTCTTTAAGCAGTTTAATGGTCTGTATGTCTTATCCAATTAAGATAAGATCGTTGACGTAGATAATAATAATTTAGCCGCTTTACTAGCTAATAAAGACGCATGGGTTAGCCGGAATTGGCATATATTTAAGGGTAATAAGGAAGCTCTTAAGCTTCTTATACCAAAGACGTGGCGCCTACTTGAGACCGTAGAGAGCCTTAAGTAGTAGGCCTATAAGAGCAACGCCGTCCTTTTAATACTGGCGGTATCCTTCTGGTAGCTAAATATAGATGTTTTTGCGGTTAAGCTTCCTATTAAGGAAGGCTGTGATTACGTCCAAGTGCTTATACTTTAGATTATATATAGTAACTAGGGCTATTAGTAGCTTAAATATACTAGGTTAAATAACGCCTGCGAGCGTATTGCCATAGTTAATTCCTAGGCGCTGCTTATTACCATATAATACTAGCTATGCTTTTTATCTAAATAGGACGTTGTTCTTGTTAAATTTGTATATAAAGACCTACTTAATGGGTAGAGCCTTAGCTTTAAGCGGAAGTTTAATAATCTTAAATAAGATATTAACTATTTAAGACTTCTATTTTTTATCCGCTGCAGCCTTCTACTTCTTTTTAAATATTGAATTTATGGCTTCCTTCCAGTTGCGAGGCTCTGGAGGTAGTCCCTTAGTTGTTCTTATCCACTAAGGCTACGATAGAGCACTTGCAAATATGTATGCGAAGGACGGGGTAAGGTAGGTGGCCTTTATAGCTAGCTCCTTCCTTCCGGTTTTATGGAGTACGCTATAGTTAAGCCGTGGCTTTAACTATGTATAAGTATTTGCTATAGGTTTATCGTCCTCTTCTAAATACTTAGTTAGAATCTGTTCCAGATCCTCCTAGTAGATATTCCTTAGGGGAGTCCCTTTCTAATAGAGGTGTCCTCCTAGATTAGGAAGCTCTTGCTAGTTAAGACCTACCTATTTGTCATTAGTAAGAGGAGGTTAATTGAGCTATAGTATAATATTATAATCGCTAGAGGCACCCCCTAACTAAGAGTTACCCCCTAACTACAAGGCCTAAGAGACCTTATCTGCCTTCTATAGTAACTAAGAGACCTCTGGTGCAGTATCTTTGGTAGAAAGTTCCTTAAGTGGTATCTAGTAGATATTGTTGTCGCCACCTTCTTCTTTACTAATTGGTGTAGTAAGAAAGGTTCCTAATTTGTTAAAGGTAATGCTGCTTAATTAAACAACCCTATTCTTATGAGGTAGATAGACGCGATATATATATAAGCCTTTATAGCCAACTAATCGTCCTTTTTAAGCTCTTATAACGAACTTATTACCTTATTACCGCTAAGGGTTCTTTTCATTAATAAGGACGTAGGTGGGATAGCCATAGATCTTCTAGTTAGTGTATATAATTATAGAATTAGTATTACCTAGGGTGAGAGCTATTGCTTAAGTGGGCGGAGCCTTGTTTTTATTAACTAATATAGGCAATATATTAAGCCCGTGTACGGCTGCCTTGGCGACTTTAGGCTAGAGCTTTGGTGGCAATTAAGTCTTAATTAATATTACCCTAACCCTTTCTTTAACTAGGTAGTTGGCCTTCTCTACTATTCTATTCTAGTGTGTGGTATATAGGGTAGAGGCCTTAGTAAGTATACCTTGATCCTTAAAGAAATTGGTTATGTCCTTACTAAACTACTTAACAGCTCTATCCAATCTAAAGCAACCAATCGTTACCCCTATTTGAGTCTTAATTATACGGACGAACTGTTTTAAGGTAGAGGCTGTGGAGCCTCTATTTAATATATAGTAGATCCATCTAAAGCGTATTTAGTTATTAGTAAATAATACCCAGTACTTCTTACTATAGAGGCCTTTGTATTTTAATAGCCTAATTATATTGATATGCACCTTTTTAAATATGCAATTACTGCGTTGTTAAGGGCGTCTTAATATTTGCTTTTTGGCCTTTCCAAGGTAATAGTCCTTATAGTAAAATGGCTTATCCTTAGTGACTATAATCCCCTTTATGCTTCTGGCTAGTTGACGTATCTAATTAGGAGGAAGGTATTGTAATCTCTTATACTAAGTCTCCATAGTAGCTTTAGTAAGTATACCTTTCTTATAGAGGCGCGATCGTGCAGTAGCTAGAGCTATTGCGAAAGGAACCTCCATAGGGTTATCTACTAGTATAAATATATTAAGTCTGTTAATATATGGGACGTAGGCTATTTCTGCCTAATCTTTAACGAAGTTAATTATATTATGGAGACTGTTAAAAAAGGCTCCCTTTCCTTATAGAATACTGAGCGAGACGATATTCGTAAAGAAGTTAGGACAGTAATATACTTTAGTAAACATAATTGTATATGCCAAGTGGTTAGTTTAGGTAACTATAAGCTTAACTAATTTAACGCTAATAGCCTCTATTAGGCCTCCTCCTGTCTGGATTTGGATAGGTTTAATTTTCTTATACTATACAAACTTCCTAATATCGTTGCTTATATAAATATTTAAGCAACTGTTAGCTATCTAGGAGTCCTTAATATTCATCCCTAAGGCTATAGCTGCTGGCCTAATAACCTATATAGCAAAGATTGATCTAGTTACCCAAATTAGTAGCTTAAGAGGATTAATTAGATATCCCCTTAGAGGCCTTATTTATATTTAAGGCTGTTCTATTACCTAAGTGCTAAGGTCGCCTTTTGCTAGGTCTCCACTATTTAGGTCTTAGGTAGGCGTGCTTTATCTAGCAGCCTTTTTTACTACCTAGATAACCTAGCTTGCACTATCTATACTTATTTAAAGTATCCTTGATAGGGCCTTAATTGCCTAATAAGGCACCACGGCCGGCTTCTCTATTACCTCTGCCGCGGCTATTGCCGCGACTATAACCGTTACCGCGTCCTTAACCGGACTATTTATTTAAACATAAGTTACCTAGTGGCTTATTAACCGAGGTGAAGCTCTTAAGTGAGTCCTTCCGCTAAGCCTTGTTAGTAAGGTTAGCGATTAATTAAAGCAGTAAAATTATATAGCCGTCGCGGATCTTATTACGCTGGATTTAAGCCTATATAGGGAAGTATTTGTTAATGGCGTTAATAAATTAATAGTTAATAATCTTGTTATCTAGGGCAAGCTTTACCTGCTTAACTCCTTGAACCGCTTCTTAATAATGGCTTAAGAAAGTAGTAATTGCTTAGTCTAATTAAAAGCGGAGCTTGACAAAAGTCTCCTATATATTAGCCTTATGGATTAAGCTATAGGCCTTAAACGACTGCTTAAGGTAATTAATGTAGTCCTTTACCAACTGCTTGTGCTCCAAAGTAGTAAGGATCTTATTATTGATTATACTAAGGATAACTAAATAGACTTTGCTGTCTTCCTTGCTGTACTAATTAAACTTCTTATTATACTTATTAGAGAGTGCCTTGTTAGTTAAGCGAATTGAGTTATTAGTATCTGTAATAATTTAAAACCTTTTAAGGATCTCATCTTACTCCTTCTTTTTGGCGTCCTTTGGTACTTAATTAATAGATATTGTAGGTTTTTCTTCCTAAAGCTTTAGGTAAAGTGGGGCCGTATCTTCTTAAATAATGTGCAGAAGGCCCTTACTATATAGGTACGTGCTAAGCTGGGTCCAATATTGGTGCTAATTTAAACTGTTTTTTTTAAGGCGTTGAATGCCTGGATAGTCTTTACCCATGGTAACACGAAAATAAAAGGATTTGATGCGTAAACAAACAAATTTAACGCGTAAATTTGATAATAAAAAATGACTTTATACACAGGTGTGGTAACCTTTGATGCGGCCTTTGGTAAGGCGTTAAATATAGAGCAGTAAGATATAACCTAGCATAGGTGTGGTAACCCTTAATGTAACCTGTGGTAAGGTGTTAATCTTCTAACGTTGTAGCTTGGTAGCAACGAGTGCTTATAACCTAATGAACTAAATCTGAGGATAAAAGAATAAATGAAGCTATGGAATCTAACTACGAGGAATATAGGCCTTAATATAGGCCTATATCTATAGGGTCCGGGGTAACTACTATGGATACTAAAGTGGTTGCCGCGGAGACCGAATGGGAAAAGGGAGTCTGCTTATGTAAGTAGGAAACGCGTGTAGACGTATATAGAGGACTCTTCTAGAACCATTGTCACCAGCAAGGCTAGGGAAGCAGCTTGCGAGTGGCGCGGGAGCTTAGACAACGTCTAGCAGGATTAGCGACAGCTATAAGCAGGCATAGAGAATACTTACGGAAGGCTTACTAGTAGGCAAACCGGTGGCATAACGCTTACGATTTATAATTAAGAAGAAATTATAAAAAAGGCAAGTCGCAGGCTAAATAAATTAAAATTAAATAGGAAGGGAAATCTAGTGTCCTACCTTAGGGGGGACTTCTACCTTTATAGGTTTCTATAAGGCCCTAGCGTCCTATTATCTTATTATCCTATTGTCCCATTATCTGATTTACTTAAATTTGGTTACACACTTTTTATTTAGCAAAGGATAATAATAGCGCTCCTATTATATAATAGCATCAGCTGAGGACAGCCGCTTAAGAAGGGGGGGGGTAATTGTTAGGCCATAGAGACGCACTAGCCGTAACCGGCTTAGCGCAGGCAAGGCGCAGGCGAGACGCCTATAAAACGTAGTCGCCCTGTATTAGAGAACAGCAGAATTTAGTTTTACAGTTCTACTTCATCAAGAACCAGATACTTATTTGCATTCTGTTACTGTTATTACGTTACTACATACCCTAAGGACCTTGGCGTCCTAATATCTATAGTATAATAGTAAAGTTAGCTACTAATTAGTATCGGTTTTATAAGGTAATATTATGTATCTATAAGTTGTAGGTAGTATAATGTTGTTATTGTATATATCTTTCTTTATTGGAATAAGGAAGGGCGAGGAGCCTAAGACTCCTCGCTACGCTAGTGCCGCGGCGTTATATAACGACCGCTTGCCTTATTCCCAACAACACGCCTTATTAATATAACTATATTAATTAGGTTTTACTTATTCTTACTATAAAAGACCTAAAGAGGTATCTATATAATAAATAGAAAAAGAATATAGACTAACTGGCTAAGGCCCCTAGTAGTTTAGACTCTACTATCCCTTATATTAATGACTGCCAATAATAAGTGGCCCGTGCGAGAAATTATAGGTACTCTATATTACGCCCGCATACGTTTAATACTTCTCTAATATTTCCCTTCAAGCAGGCCTTTTAATTGGTGCGCATGGGCTATGATTTATTAAACATAGTTATTAGTGCAAGGGATAGACCTAACTGTTATAGGATACCTCTATAATACCTTATATATATCTACCTGTTTCTACTAATATAGTAAGAAGAGACCGACCGCGAAACAGCAATCTAATAGCAATATGCCGGCAATCTACCGCATTCTGCTATATTCTACCAAGTCTACTAAATCCTACTAAGTTCTACTAGGATCGCTACTTAAATCCTACTCTACTCTATATATATATTAACTAAGCAACCAAACTAATAATATATACCCTTTCTTCCTATTTCCTTACTTTCTTTTCTTATATAACGTTTTAACTTTATTATATAGTTTATATATATAGCTTAATAATATCTACTTCATTATATATTGTTATCGCTTATACTTACTCTGTTACGGACAGCTTAAGTACGATGTTACGACTACTTGGAGAGGAGTCGGCGGAAGCTAGTTGGTTAATACAGGCACGGTTTAGGATGGATCCGGTGGAACTATATGACGAGGAATAGTAGCTGAGGTCATATAATATAATCTATATAATCTGTATAATCTGTGTAATCTATAACGGAGTAGATAGAGTATACGTACCTTACAGAGTGAAGGGATTTCTTAGGAGTATAGTTGTGTATTTAAAGGACCTTAGTCCCTACTGTAGATAGTTCTCTCTTTGTAGTAAATCTTAGAATATAATTAGAGTTAATCTATTAGGCAACCACTCTATTAGTTGTTATTACGTTGTTGACCTGTTTATATTTATATACCTGGCCCAATAATAGGACCCACTGTAGTTCTTGCTATAAGGTTCTGTTATACATTTACTACTAAGGTTATAGTATTAAATAAAGTCGAATAATATGCCACCTAAAGCACTAGTTACGACGCCATCGACAGCAGCTACTACCTTAGGCGGAGATACCAGTATAGCAGATATGGATTCTTAGTTAATTACGCGAGGTCAGTTATAGGATAATAATAGGATACTTAAAGAACGCATTAATGGAATTGGAGTAGCAAAGGTTAAGTTACCTTTAATTAAACGGTTTGTAGGAGAGAAGTTAAAACTTAAAGGATTCCTTACGCAGATGTATTTTAAGGTTATGCAGGAAGAAGTAAAGTTGGCAATATTATTAGACCAAGTAGCGTACGCAGGATTATTCCTAATAGGATAAGCACTTAAGTGGTTTAAACCTTATCTTACCAAAATATAGGTAAATGGTATGACAACTACTAACTAAGATGTATGGTATATATTTGCTAGTTGGAACGGGTTCGCAGAACGGTTAACGCAGATATTTAGAGACCTGGAGGTAATAACTATAGTAGAATAAAAGCTTTAGAACCTAGCATAATGAACCTTAGTAATAGAGTATATAATATAGTTTTAGATGCTAGCCACACAGGTTAAATGGAACGACAAGGCGCTTATGGCATAGTATAAATAGGGACTTAAGGCTAAAGTCTAGGACGTAATTATCCTAATAGAAGATGCGGAAAGTCTATAAGACTTAATAGATTAGTTAATAAAGATCGATAATAGGATCTATTAAAGGGAATAAGCTAAGAAAGGGTGGGATAGAGTTCTATAGTTGTATAAGGCGCAGAGCATGTATCGGCAAACATAGAGCTAAAAACCATAGAATAGCGCAGAGCTAATGGACCTAAGCGGTACCAAAGAATCTAAGAGATAGATAAAGAAACTATGGAAACCTAGAGGTTAAGGATTGAGTGATTATAGGACTAAGGAGTAGAGGCCAAACTAGGGATCTCAGCAGCAGAAGATGTTTAGGCGGACTCCACAACAAAAAAGATAGTTTAAAGATAGAGCTTGTATGAATCTTTATACAGACCTTAAAGAAACAGCTAAACTAGTACAAGAGCGAATGAAAAGGTACTACGACGCTAAGAGATCTGAGGGACCAGATCTTAAGGAGGGAGATAAAGTGTGGCTACTATACAAAAATTTTAAGAGTTGATAACTAAGCAAGAAATTAGACTATGTTAGACTAGGACCTTTCGAAATCACGCAGAGAATTTTATTAGTCACGTTTAAGTTAAACCTACTAGCCAAAATGAAAATTTACCCTATATAGTATATCGCAATGCTAGAGCCAGTACACGGGAATGTTAAACCACCAGTCTACGAGGCAGACATGTATAGAGGGCAAGAAGAAGACAAATAGCAAGTTTTAAAGATTATTAGTTATAAGGACGTAGATAACGAAACGTAATATAAAGTAAAGTGGATAGGCTATAACAAGACTACCTAGGAACCATTAAGCAACCTAGAGAACGCTATAGGAAAGGTATAGGAGTATCAAAAGAAAGTAGGTTAGGTAGTATTAATAAAAAAGGATTGCCAAAGAACGAGTTACCTAAGGGGGACCTAAGAGAAGCAATTGCTGAGCTACTTAGAGTTGTTTCCCTTACAGGAGGAAAGCCTGTTCTTTTATTACCTAGCTTAAATAGACCCTATTAAATAAGTTTCTACTCCTTAGAACGAACCTTCTTGTAAATACATTTAAGACGTTAAAGATGAGCGTGAGCTAGACGCTAAGCTTTAAGAATATATACGGATTCTTCTAAGACCCGTTAAACCTTAAGCAGCGTAGAGGCTAGCTTACCATTAAGCTTCTTAGCGGTAGACTAAATATAAGCCCTATAATAAGTTACTTAGGGAACCTAAAGACTATTAAGAGTTATAGAACGCGCATATTTAGCGTTAGAGATAGAGTAAACGTTATAGGACAATTAAACGTTTGCTTTAGTACACTCTAAGCAAGAGGAAGGTTGTTAAGATAAAGGACTTGCTAGCGTAATATAGACCAACCCCTCTTTCGCATAATAAGAATATGGAGACGGCATTATCTTACCTAGAGATAGTATTATAGCAATAGTACGAAACCAATGAGCTATAAAAGAAGAAAAAGAAGCTTTAGGTATAATAAGTAAGAATATTAACTAGATTAATTAAATAGATATTATACCTCTAGTGGACAACTTAGAGATGTTAGAAATCTTTAAGGACAAAGATAAAGAGGAGGGAGATGGTGTTACGGATAGCTTAAGTATAATATTATAACTACTTAGAGAGGAGTTGGCGGAAGCTAGTTGGTTAATATAGGTACAGTCTAGAATAGATCTAGTGGAACCATATAATAAGGAATAGTAGCTAAGGTTACGTGATATAATCTGTATAATTTATATAATCTGTGTAATCTGTAACGGAGTAAATAGAGTATATATACCTTATAGAGCAAAGGGATTTCTTAGGAGTATAGTTATATATTTAAAGGACCTTAGTCCCTACTATAGATAGTTCTCTCTTTGTAGTGAATCTTAGAATATAATTAGAGTTAATCTGTTAGGCAACTACTCTACTAGTTATTATTATGTTGTTGACCTGTTTATATCTATATACCTAGCCCAATAACAGGACCCACCGTAGTTCTTGCTACAAGGTTCCGTTATATACTCCGTAATTGTAAGAGTATATATATTAGATCCCGCCGCGCTTGCGACAAGTTCGCAAGCACTCCATATCTTTTGGCCTGTGTAGTGACGTAAGGGCGGGACACGTTACAGTGATACTATATTGCGTTAACCTTATATACCACACTCTAAAATATAGAACAACCCTAAAGCCCCTATAATAGCTGCTAGTATTATATCCGCACTCTAAAAATAATTAATAGAGATATAGAAGTCCTTTATAGACGCCCTTATATAGAACTAAGCCACTTTAACTTAATAACAAGCTAAATAAAATGTATAATACTAGTAATTAATTAAGGAACTCTAAGAAGAAGTCCGCACCCTTAAGATACTTATACTAAGGCCCTAAGACTAAATACTATTTTTAGGGATAAATACGTAGAACAAGAGTCCCAAACCTATAGTAATTATTTACCCTAAACTAACTACTGTGTTATAATAATAATCTAAATAACCACTAGACCCTTTAATATTTACTAGTAAATAATAAGAACTCTAATTATTTCTAAGCTAGCTTAAAAATAAACTAACTAGTAATGCTAACCGCTACCTAACTAAAGCTAACTAACTCTACTATGCCTTAAGTTAACTAGGAGAAGACGTAGCTAACCTTATTAAACCTTATAGCCAAACTTAGTATAAAGTCTAATTATACTTCTTAAAGCTATATACGGTAACCTAAACTACTAAGCTACTACTTAAAGGAAGATAAACTATATAGCCTAAGAAATAAAAAGCTTTCTAGTATACTTCTTTAAATTTAACTATTATATAAAGGAAATAGGCTAGAACAACTCTACACTAATTAATAGCCTTATTAAATCTCTAAGCCCTAAACTAAAAACCTCCTTAATTAGCTTAGACCTACTAGGAGCCTTTAATGCCTACGTAAACGTTATTAATAAACAGTATAATAATATACTACGCCTAATACCAAAGCCTACTCTTTAATATAATATAACAGCCTTATAAATATCTACTAAGTTATTATTTTAGCTTAAGCACCCTAATGCCATAGATATTAACACTGGGACCCTAAGATACGCACTACTAGGGTCCTTTAAACGAGAACGACACACTAGGCTAGGCCTTTACTTTAAATATAGAAGTAGCTCCTATCTCTCTAACTACTATTCTACCCCTTTCTAAAAAGATCTATAAATAGTTAACGCTATAAGCCGTTTACCGCACTAGTCCTCTAGTTACCGCCCCTAATCTTTACCTAGTTCTAGCCCTATATTTAGTAAGCACTACTTATAAAAATAAAGTTATAACTAACGTTTTATAGGAACCCCTTCCCGCTTACTACTAAAAGGTATATTCTAGAGTTAAGTCGCTCCCTAGGATAGCTATATTATAGGATTTTGTTAAATATATAAAATATTATAAACCCTAACTCTTAGGATTATAGTATAACCGTTAACTATTATCTTCAGCAGAATAATTAATAGGTTAATGCTTAAGTCCTAATTAATATAGAAGCTAATAGCATAGGATTTATTAATAAGATCTTCGCGTAAAATAATAGTATTACGCTAACCCCCCTTAACTAGCATATTAACATATTTAGATTTAATAGCAAATATACTATTTTAGGCCGTATTACCTATATAATATTTCTAAGACTCTAATACCTAAACCATAAAGAACTAATTAGGCCTTTTATTACTACCCTAAGTTACTTAGTAATTTTTAAACAACCTGTTACGGAATACCTCCGTAATACCTTATACACATTTACCTGTTTCCACCGACGCAGTAAAAAGAGATTGACCGTGAGACGGCAATCTAATAGCAATCTGCCGGCAATCTACGGCAATCTACCGCATTCTGCCATATTCTATTAAGTCTACTAAATCCTAACAAGTTCTGCTAGGACCACTACCTAAATCCTATTCTACTCCGTGTATATATTGGCTAAGTAACCTTGTTAACAATATATACCCTTTCTTCCTGTTTTCTTATCTTCTTTCCTTACGCAACGTCTTAACTTTATTACACAGTTTATATACATAGCTTAATAATATCTACTTTGCTATATATTATTACTACTTGTACTTACTCTGTAATATAATCCTAGATAAAGCTATATAAGGTAACTATTAATTAAAACAACCTTAAGCTTCTATTTACCGCCTCCTGTTATAAGTAAAAGTGCCTTATAATTTACTACTTAGACCCAAAACTAGAACCTAAAAAATCCACTAGAATCCACCAGTCTAAAAATTCTACTAACTTGAGAATTTTACTAAATTCCACTAACGTCTACCAAGAACCTAAAAATTATATTAAACCACACAAACTAATCCTAACTACTATACCGCTTTAAACTAAATAGAAGCCTAAGCTTAATATATAAAAGTACCAGAAGAACTAGTATTTTACTATAAAAAAGATACTTAAAGAACCCAAACCTAAATCTAATACTAACTTTATACCTAATACTAAACCTAAACCTAAATAAAAAACTATATAAGAAACTAAGGATAATCTAAGCTCGCTTAATACCTTAGACATCTATATAATTAGAGCTACCCTATTAGTATAACTATGAGGTAAGGATATAGATAGGGAGCTTAATAATGGAACAATAGGGTATATTATTATTGGTTTTATAAGGTAATATTACGTATCTACAAGTTGTAGGTAGTATGATGTTGTTATTATATATATCTTTCTTTATTGGAATGAGGAAGGGCAAGGAGCCTAAAACTCCTCGCCACACTAGTGCCGCGGCGTTATGTAACGACCACTTGCCTTATTCCTAACACTAGCAACTCTTCTTTTGTGGTTACCATCTATATATAAATGCTGCTTAACTAGCGTAACAAATATTAATCCTTTTTACTTACTATTACTATTGTAATATAAGTCTCGCTGTCCTAAAATTTGCCTCTTGGTATATAGTGCTTTCTTACTTAGAGTTATAGGTGGATATCGTGTTAGGGCTACTAAGGCGCTAGTTATAAGCGAGCCAATAGCAATTTTCTATACTGGGTATAGAAAATCCTAATTAGCTGGTTAAAATTAGGGTCTATAGAATACTATACTCTTACTCCCTTTTAACCCATCCTTTAACTTATATATATAGAGTATTTATATTAACAAATATTTCTAGAGCCTTATTTGGGTTTACCTTCGTTATTATATCTACTAGGTTGTCTTAACCATTAATCTATTAAATCTTAAAGAATTCTTACTGTTGGTCACACAGGGTGACTCATCAATAACGACTACTCGAGTAGGTTACAGTAATGTTAGTTAAAAGCTTCTTATGTTTAGAATGAGGAAGGGCAAGGAGCTTAAGACTCCTCGCTACGCTAGTGCCGCGGCGTCACGTGACAACCGCTTGCCTAATTCCTAACACTGGCAACTCTTCTTTTATAGTTGCCATCTATATACAAATACTGCTTAACTAGCGTAACAAATATCAATCCTCCTTACTTACTATTGCTATTGCAATATAAGTCTCGCTGTCCTAAATTTTGCCTTTTAGCACGTGGTGCTTTCTTACTTGGAGTTGCGGGTGGACATTATGTTAGGGCTGCTAAGGCGCTAATTATAAGCAAGCTAATAGCGATTTTCTATACTGGGTATGGAAAATCCTAATTAGCTACTCTTAAATTGCTATATCTCCTACTCCCTTTTAACCTAACCTTTAACTTATATATGTAGAGTATTTGTGTTAACGAACGTCTCTAGTGCCTTATTTGGGTTTGCCTTTATTATCACATCTGCTAGGTTGTCTTGGCTATTAATCTATTGGATCTTAAAGAGTTCTTAACGCTTATAGAATTGCTGAAGTGCTATAATATTAATTATAAGACGCTTCTCCTTTGTGGTACCAAGCTTAACTAAACACTTATAGAGGGAGTATAAGTTGGTGTATATAATTATAGGAATAGTAGGGAGTTTGAGCCAATCTATAATTATCTTAAGGGTAGTTCCAATTGTAATTACTATATTAACTCCACTAACCATTCCATATATCTCTAACGCTAGAACGCTTTGAGTAACATGCTTACTCTTAGTTAAGCTCTAATAGATAAGGTTGCTATAGATTATAAAGTTATTCTCTCTAGTAGATTTATTTGTAATAATAATCTTATATCCTAGCTAGGAGCTAAAATCTTTATTATTTATAAACAATCTATTAACAAATACGAAGAGCTTAGTAGTAGGAAGGTTAATAGGCACATAGAGTAG
>Ga0307507_10004135_pt1 | contig 26382 bp, 5 predicted proteins | sample 7_EM_MG_FD_207223 | JGI IMG/M metagenome (GOLD analysis project Ga0307507, IMG submission 207223) | Populus trichocarpa ectomycorrhiza microbial communities from riparian zone in the Pacific Northwest, United States - 7_EM | ecosystem: Host-associated > Plants > Roots > Unclassified | place...
AAAGGCGGGGAGACGGATCACGGGGTTTTCTCAAATAGAGTTTTCTCCCCACATATATATAAGGAGTAGTCCGCGTGGGCCCAACAGGGATCCGAATCGGACGTTAAGCAATGAATAATAATATATCCTTAGCATATGCCTAGCATATAATTGTGCATACTAACTTATAGACCATTTAGCCACCCTACTATACTCTTATTTACTTTAGTATAGTTTTCACTTATTATTAGTATAGTAAGGCATATATAAATGCGGTTATATATATGTAGGTATAGATATATATATATATCTGTGTCTATGTCTCTAGGTGTATAGGGAGCATATACTCTCGACATTTTGGTTTGTGTGTTCGCTTAAGTTAAATGTGGCTACTAATGCGCGTTCTATATAGGTAAAAGTATAGTACCGCCAACCTTTTTCCGGGGGCTCTATTAGTAACCACGCTTAGCTTTCGCCGACCCCTATTAGTGACTACGTTTAACGTGTCCGAGACCACGATCAGCTGCGACCCGCGTTCCGCAATGAGGCGGTTGCGAGAGGACCGTAACTGCGCGACGCTGCACCGCCAAGCAGCGATCCTCTTAGTCATCAATGTGGCTAATAAGAGCGGCAGGCTAGCGATAGGCATATGGGGTAAAAGTCCAAACAGAACACAGGGCTGTATGTCTCAATATTATATAATAATACCGCACCTAGCATATTATATATTATCGTGGATTGTATATATAGATAATATATATAGATAATATAAGGTACTAAAAGATAAAAGTAGTAGGTACCCAACTAAAATATAGTAGGTACTAGATAAGAGAAAATATAGAAATGCTAAGTATATATATAGCTAGCATCTAATAGAAGTTTAGGAGTAGATAACTTAATACTTTAACTAAGAAGATTCCTTATAGAAGAAACCTAAATAGATAATAGTAGTGGAAATGCCTATATAAGGGCGCTGTCACGGAGTGAGTATAAGTGGTGATAATATATAGCGAAGTAGATATTATTAAGTTATGTATATAAACTGCGAAATAAGGTCAAGACGTTGCGTAAGGAGAGAAGGTAAGGAAATAGGAAGAAAGGGTATATATTGTTAGTTTGGTTGCTTAGTTAATATATACACAAAGCAGAATAGGATTTAAGTAGCGGTCCTAGTAGAACTTAGTAGGGTTTAGTAGACTTGGCAGAATATAGCAGAATACGGCAGATTGCCATTAGATTACTATAGATTGCCGGCAGATTGCCACCAGATTGTCATCTCACGGTTGGTCTCTTTTTACTGCGTTAGTGGAAATAGGTAGAAATAGGTGGATATATAGAAGGTGTTACGGAGGTGTCCCATAATAGTATCCCCCTTTAAACTTAAGCTTTTACGAGATAGGGCTGTAGTAGTTCTAAGTGGAGTTTATAAAAGTCTTCTGCGGCTTATGTAAGTCCTATAGAGTTAACAGGTTCCTATAAGGATTTAGTAAAGCCTCTCTATTTTATAAGATATATATATTTATATTTCCATTTATTGTACTTAATATTATTAACTCTTTTAATAAGGTACTTATCCTTACCATCTACTTTAACTAGTAGGGGAGGGTCTTAAATCTATGTCACGGAGTGAGCATAAGCGATAATAATATATAGCGAAGTAGATATTATTAAGCTATGTATATAAACTGTGTAATAAAGTTAAGTTGTTGCGTAAGGAAAGAAGGTAAGGAAACGGGAGGAAAGGGGTATATATTGTTAACTTAGTTGCTTAGTTAACACGTGCACAGGGCGGAATAGGCTTTGGGTTATAGTCCTAGCGGATCTTAGCGGAATGTGGCGGAATATAGTGGAGGACGGCAAATTGCCGTAGATTGCCGTCACGTGATGGCAAATTGCCTTAGATTGCCGTTATGTGTCTTAATTAACTGAGTCGTAAATATAGAGGTTGAGACGGTGGAAACAGGTGGACGTGTGTAAGGTATTATAGAGGTGTCCCATAACAGTACCCCCTCTTTAAACTCGAGCTTCTATGAGATGGGGCTGTGGTAGTTCTAGGTAGAGTTTGTAAAAGTCTTTTACGGCTTGTGTAAGTCCTATAGAGTTAATAGGTTCCTATAAGGGTTTAGTAAAGCCTCTCCACTTTATAAGGTATATATACTGGCGTTTCTATTTATTGTACTTAATGTCGTTAATTCTTTTAACAAAGTACTTATCCTTACTATCTACTTTAATTAGTGGGGGAGGGTCCTGGATCTGTCTAGGTAGGGCGTCCGATATAGGGGTAGCAGGGCGGAGGACTGATGTATAGAATACGGGGTAGATTTTAACCGTATTAGGGAGCTTTAGTTGGTAGGCATAAGGAAAGATAACTTTTTCAACCTTATAAGGGTCGGTGTTCTTCTAATTAAGTTTCTTAGTAGGTTGTTTTGTGTTTAGATTTCTTGTGTCTAGCCAGACAAAGTTACTAATTTGGTAAGCTAGTGCTAGGGTTTAGTTCTTATTTACTGCGGCTTTATAGATAGACTAGGCCTATATTATTTTATTAGTAAGGAATTCCTGTAGTTCTTCTATCTTCTTTATAAATTCATTTGCTTCTATAACTTATAAGGCCTAATAAGCTAAATGAGGAACATTACTAAAGGGTTTAAAACCTATTTATAGGTGCTAGCTGTAATTAGCCAGGAATAGGGAGACCTTTATGGTTTCTAAGATGGAGTTATTTACGGTAAACTTGGCAAATATAAGCCAGTCCATCTAGTTGTCCTGTAGATATGACGTGTATATCTAAATATACTATTCCATTATAGCATTTACACGTTCCGTTTGACTATCCGTTTCTAGGTAATATGCTATAGACAACAGTGCTTTAATATAGAGTTAGGTAGTCAGTTCTTTCTAAAACACTAAGATGAACTAGCGGCCTCTATTAGAGATAATTGTTTTAGGGAGTCCGTGGAGTTTCTATACATAATCCAGGAATAGTTAGGCAATGGTAGGTGCTAATATATTAGGGTAGGCGATTAAGTGTAACGGAATCTTGTAGCTTAGACTACGGTGGGTTCTGTTATTGGGCTGGGTATATAGGTATAAACAAAACAACAACATAATAACAACTGGTGGAGTGGTTGCCTAACAGATTAACTCTAATTGTATTCTAAGATTCACTATAAGGAGAGAACTATCTACGGTAGGGACTAAGGTCCTTTAAATACACAACTATACTCCTAAGAAATCCTCTTTTATACGTAAGGTACGTGTTATATGTGTTATATATAGACGTATACTGCGTATACCTTATACACTGCGTATAATATTATGTGACTCGCTTACCATTCCTCGTCATATAGTTCCACTGGGTCCATCCTAGACCATGCCTATATTAACTAACTAGCTTCCTGTAACTCTTCCCTAAGTAGTTATAATATCGTACTTAGAGCGTCCGTAATACTATCTCCCTCCTCTTTATTTTTGTCCTTGAAGATTCCTAACATCTCTAAGTCGTCCACTAGAGGTATAATGTCCGTTTAATTAGTCTAGTTAATATCCTTGCTTATTATACCTAAAGCTTCTTCTTCCTTATAAGCGCAACGTTGTGCTCGCACCATGGCTGCTATACTGTCGCTTAGTAAGATAATGTTGTCTCCATATTCTCGCTGTGCGAAAGTGGGGTTAGTATATATTGCGATAGCAAGTCCCTTATCTTGACAACCCTTATCTTGCTTAGAGTGTACTAAAGCAAATATTTAATTGTTCTATAATGTTCGCTTTATCTCTAACACTAAGTGTGCGCGTCCTATAACTCTTAATAGTCTTTGAGTTCCCTAAGTAACTTATTATAGGGTCTTGTATTTAATCTGCTACTGCGAAACTTAAGTCTAAGTTAGCCGCCGCGCATACCAAACTCTACCGTTCTGCTAAAGAAACCGCTTGGGCCCTTAAGGCTTAACGTTACTCCTTTAAGTCTTAGCAGGTTGCGTTCGCTCGGTTAACCCGTCTTAAGAAGGTTTATAAGAAGGTTTGTTCTAAGGAGTAGAAGCTAGTTTAACAGGGTTTGTCTAAGCTAGGTAATAAAAGGACTAGCTCTCCTCCTACAAGGGAAACAACTCCAAGTAGCTCAGCAATTGCTCCTCTTGGGTCCCCCTTAGGCGATTTGTTTTTTGGTAATTCCTCTTTATTAATATTGCCTAACTTACTCTCTTTTGATACTCCTATACCTTTCCTATAGCTTTCTCTAGGTTGCCTAGTGGTTCCTAGGTAGTCTTACTATAGCCTATCTACTTTACTTTATACTATGTTTTGTTGTCTACGTCCTTATAACTAATAATCTTTAAAACTTACTATTTATCTTCCTCTTGCCCTCTATACGTGTCTGCCTTATAGACTAGTGGCTTAATATTTCCGTGTGCTGGCTCTAGCATTGCGATATGCTGTATAGGGTATATTTTTATTTTGGCTGGTAGGTTTAACTTATACGTAACTAATAAAATTCTTTACTTAACTTTAAAAGGTCCTAGTCTAACATAGTCTAACTTCTTGCTTGGTTGTTAACTCTTGAAATTTTTATGTAGTAGCTATACTTTATCCCCCTCCTTAAGATCTGGTCCCTCAGATCTCTTAGCATTATAGTACCTTTTTATTTATTCTTATACTAGTTTCGCTGTTTCTTTAAGGTCTATATAAAGATTCATTAATATCTCCATTCTTTATTTAGCTGTGCTACTTGTCTTTTTTACTTAATATGGCGATAACGATGTTCTTAGCTCGTACCCGTAATTCGCCTTAAATAGTAATATCCCTATTCCTTCTTATGGTGTTGTATTGTATATAAACTATATAACTAGTAATAACGATACCTAATTATTCTGTGCGTAATTAATATAATGCCTTAGATACTGTTCTAGTGTCTAGTTTAGTCTTTCCGTTTATCCGTCTATCTGCGGATAATACGCTGTAGATATTACTGTACAAACCCCTTATTCTACTAGAAACACCTTCTAAAATGCTACTATAAATCTTGGATCTCTGTCTAATATAATCTTATCTAGTGCTCTATGTCTTGCGAACACTTCTCTTATATAGATTTTAGCGATATCTTCTGCTAATATCTCTTTAGTGCATGCTATAAAGTATCCCCACTTTATTAGCTTATCTACTATCACTAAAATCGCGTTATAATCTTGTCCTATAATAGGATCTCTTAACTTTAGTAACTTAATAATAAAGTCCTATAATATAACTTCCCATGGTCTTCCTGGTATCTTAACAGGTTATAGCCCTCTATACAGCTTATGCCTTATTGGTTTATTCCTTTAGCAATCTGGATATTTCTTTATAACTTGTCTTGCTAGTCCCTAGATTCCTTAAATAATGTACTCCTTTTAAAGCCTTAACACTAAGCCTATAGCTCTATTATGTCCTTATATTATTCCTTTGTGGAATTCCTTAATAAATTCTTCTATAATAGACTTAGGTATATATGTTGCTTCTTTGTTTTTATATTGCTCTGAGTTTGGATCCTCTACCTATACTTCTTAGATCTTCTATATCCAATTACTTTTTAGTAATTTATAGATCTAACTTTCTTTAGTCGCTGTAATCTTTGGATAATTATACCTAATTAATCCGTCTTAATCCTTTTACAATAAAGCTCCCGATAGCTTTTTATCACTTTATAGTTCAGCCTTCCTGCTTAGAGCGTCTGCTCGCGCATTATCTATACCCTTAGTATGCTGAATTTTGAAATGGTATTCTGTAAGCATTTCCGCTTATCTAACCTATCTTCAGTTGAGTTTCTTTATTATTAGGAATCCTGTAAGGTTCTTATAATCTATTTTAACTATAAATAGTTTCTCTATGCCTTATAAGAATGCTCTCTATTCCTTAAGCGCTGTAACTATACCTAACAACTCCTTGTTATAGATGTTATAGTTTAACTCTAGTGGTATTATCTTCTAACTGTAGTATGCCACTGGGTGCCATCCATCTTAATATTTCTATAGGAAGTATGCCCTTAGTGTAAAGTTTAATATATCTGTTTCTACAACCGTCTCTAGACCTAGTTGATAGATCTTAAGAACTAGCTCCTAGGTAAACAACTCTTTAATTCTCTTAAATAGTTCTTATTATTCCCTTCCCTATGCCTATAGTTCTTCTTTCTTCGTTAACCGCGTAAATAGCTTAATATCCTATAACTATTGCGCTATGAACCTTTTATAATAATTGCAAAACCCTAGGAACGATCTTAACTATATAATGTTCTCTGGTTTTTGCTAATTTACTATAGCCTTGATCTTCTTTGGATCTATACTAAGTTAGCCTAGTTTAATAATAAATCTAACAAAATTGGTCTTCCTGGTGAAGAACTTGTATTTCTTAATTGCTACTAGCATCTGTTCTTCTTGTAGTCTTTTTAAGACCTACTTAACGTGTTTTCCGTGCTCTTCCTTACTCTCTAAGTAGATAATAATGTTATTAAGGTATACCATAATAAATTTATCTAGGTGTTCTTCTAATACACTATTAATTTGCTTCTGGAACGTTGCTAGTGCGTTTATAAGCCCGAATTGCATAACTAATGGTTTGTATAGTCCTTCCTTTGACCTAAAGGCTGCCTTCTATTCGTCGCCTTCCTTAATTCTGATCTGGTGGTACGCCTATCTTAGATCTATCTTTATAAAGATCTTTACGTTGCCTATCCTATCTTAGATTTCGTTAATTAAGGGTAAAGGATACCTATCCTTCCTGGTAATACTGTTTAACTGTCTGTAGTCTATATATATCCTAAGTTTTCTGTTTTTCTTTAGGATAAACAACACTGGATATCCTGCTAATAACTATAATGGTCTAATATATCCCTTTTGTAAGTTCTCCTAAATAAACTCCTTAAGCGCTACTAACTCTGTTTTAGTAAGCTTATAGATTGGAAAGAACTTTAAACTTATTCCCTTTTCTAATTCTATCTTGTGGTCCTAAGCTGTATACTCTAATAGCTTTTTACTCTCTAGTGACCATAACTTTTTACTATACTTATGGTATCTCTTTGGTACATAACTTAAGCCTCGCTTAGTCTCTTTATATATCGCTCTGACTTGGTACTATACCAACTTAGTTTGCTGTCGCACTTTGCGTTGTTATATATCCTTAATATTGACCTAACCTGTAACCTAATCGATCTTTAGATTATACTCCTATAACTAAGGTATTTCTAGTATTGCCTTATCCTGTTCTAATGGTAGGATATTAAAAGACATTCTAACTAGTCTCCCTTTGATAGTTATCTAAATAGGTCCTATTTTGAGATTAATAATGCCTCCTCTGTAGGCTATCTGATCTCCTAAAATTGTTATAAGTGGATATAGGTATTCCTTCTGTCTGTATAGTAACCCTATTCTTTCTACTGCCTTTAGTAATATATGGTTCCTAGTTGCTCTACTATCTACTAATACTTTAAACTGCTGATCTTACTATTTAGCTCTTAAATTTAGGTGTTATCCTTAAACTCCTTTAAGGGTCTAAGGCTCTAATACTAGTTCCCTCTAGTTCTATATGCCTCCCCTTTTCCTAACTATTAGCTGCTTAATCCTGCCTGTACTTAGTCCAACTTTAGCTAATACTTAGTTTGTTTCTTTTCCTCTATATACTATGGATAAGTGTTCTCTAGGCACTCCCACTACTATTATCTATCTAGGTATTCTTCCATAAGGAATCTTCCTAGTTAAAGTATTAAGTCTCCTTAACCTTGTACTTCTACTAGGTGCTAACTATGTATATACTTAGCGTTCCTAAACCGCTTTTCCTTTGGTGCCTAATATATCCTTACTAGGTACTTCTAGTTTTTGTCTTTAGGTATTCTATGTATATTACACATATTATCCACATAAGCTATCCACAATAGTGTATAATGCACTGTATGTTTTAGGTTAACTCTTAGTTTATCTTTATCCTTAAGTTTAAACCTATACCTAGTTGACCTAACTACTGGTATCTCTGCTATAGGTACTAAGATTTATTGCTTACTTCTCTAGTCCCTAGATCCCTCTTCTAGGTTCCTTAATGTTATAATTAATACTCCTTTAATATAACTTATGTGTTTTTCTATAATAGGTTAGTCTTGGACAACTTTTTTGTCTAGCTATATATAAAAGTCTTCCCATTTGTTACTGTGTTATTGCCTATACCACTTTCCGTATAACTAGTTTAGTGTATATGGTCTATCCGTTAGAAAGTACCTTGTTATTACTGTATTGTAATATTCTTTGGTATGTTTTTCTTTAAACCTAGTTGGAATATCTAGATCCTCTTCTTGTTCTAGTTTATCTAACCACTTTACCCTAGGTGTCCCTATACTTGGCCTATTAGTAACTCTTTATATGGGTGCTCTGTTCCTTATATAACCTAGCGTAGCTGACCTCTTGTCTAGCTTTTACTCTTGCTATGTAATAATTCTTGTCCTAAACTTATCCATAGTTTCTTATTTTCTGCGTCTTGCAGCTGGATCCTTATAGTTGTCTTGCTTTTTAATCCTAGTATTGACTGTTTAATCTTTAGGCTAAATACTATGTTTACCTGGGATTGCTAATGTTCTTATTCGTTCTCTAAACTTATAGTTTTTAAACTTGCGTTCTATACTTATTTGTTTGTTATTAAACTAAATTACTGCCCTTTCCTATTGGTTTTTGTCTGTTGTGGGTCCTTAGGTGTATCTTATCTTATCTTAAGAATCTTAAGCTTCTCTTATCTCTTCTTAAGAATCTTAAGCCTATGGCCTTTTACCTTTATTAAGTAATAAGCTAGTACTAGTAGTTGTTTACTTACTTAGTTTCTTCTAAACGTTGCTCCTATTGTCTTGTGAAGCGATGGAAATTGTATCTAATGGTATTGCTATACCTGTTACTAAACCCCGTTTTATAATAGTCTTAGTCTCTGCTTCTGTTTTGACTTCTCTAAGGTCTATATACTCCTAGTAAGCTACCTTTATTGCCTTATTATTAGTAAATGCTTTGTCTGTGTCAAATTTATTATCTTTAATATCCAATCTATAAGCTAGTTCGCTGGTTCCTTTAAACTTAGATAACAATAGCTCCTATAGCTAATAGCTTACGCCGTACTTAGCGTCCTTATAAATTCGGCATGCGTTGTTGTAATAATACGCAAAACTATTAATTAAACATTCCTTTGTTCCTTATAGTGCACCGTTATCCCTTTGTATATACATGCCGTCTGCTAGTCTGGTTCCCTTTACTATATAATTACTCTGACTACCTCTATAGTCTCTAGCAAAATAATCCTATTTTCCGTAATTTATGCAAGCTCTATCTTTAAACCATCTTTCTTGCTATAAAGTCCGCCTAAACGTCTTCTACTACTAAGATCCCTGGTTTAGCCTCTGCTCCTAGGTCCTTTAATTACTTAATTCTTAACCTCTAGGTTTCTATAGTTTCTTTTCCCACCTTTAGGTTTCTTTAGTACCACTTAGGTCTATTAGCTCTACGCTATTCCATAGTTTTTAACTCTATGTTTGTTATTGCATACTCTGCGCCTTATATAACTGTAGAACTTTGTCTTGCCCTCTCTTAGCTTGTTCCCTTTAGTAGATCCTATTATTAATCTTTATTAACTAATCTATTAACTCTCTTAGAGTATCCGCATCTTCTATTAGGATAATTGCGTCCTAGACTTTAGCCTTAAGTCCCTGTTTATACTATGCTATAAGCGCCTTATTGTTCTACTCAACCCATATAGCTAGTATTTAAAACTATGTTGTATACTTAATTATTAAAGTGCGTTGTACTAAGTTCTAAAGCTTTTGTTCTGCTGTGGTTGTGGCCTCTAGGTCTCTAAATATCTGCATTAGTCGCTCTGCGAACCCATTCCAACTGGCAAATATATACCATACATCTTGGTTAGTAGTTGTTATACTATTAGCCTGTATTTCCGTGAGATACGGCTTAAACCACTTAAGTACCCTCCCTATTAGGAATAATCCTGCATAGGCTACTTAATCTAACGATATTACTAACTTCGCTCCTTCCTGTACTACCTTAAAGTGCATTTGCGTAAGAAATCCTTTAAGCTTTAACTTCTCTCCTAAGAATTGTTTGATTAAAGGTAACTTAATCTTTACTACTCCGATTCTATTAATGCGTTCTTTAAGTATCCTATTATTGTCTTGTAAGTGATTAACCATTTCCTGTAACTAACTTTGCGTAACCACTTGAGAATCCCCCTTGTCTATACTGGTATTACCTGGCCCTGAGGTTGTGGCTGCCGTTAACGCTATCGTGACTGGTGCTGCTCTTGGTGGCATATTATTCAATTTTGTTCCAATACCATAACCTTAGTAGTGAATGTGTAATAGAACCTTGTAGTTTAGACTACGGTAGGTTCTGTTATTGGGCTAGGTATATAGGTACGAATAAAATAACAACGTAATAATAACTAGTGGAGTAGTTGCCTAATAGATTAACTCTAATTGTATTCTAAGATTTACTACAAGGAGAGAACTATCTACGGTAGGGACTGAGGTCCTTTAAATACACAACCGCACTCCTAAGAAATCCTCTCTTGTATGTAAGGTACGTGTTATACGTATTATACGTGGACGTATACTATATATACCTCATACACTGCGTATAACATTATATGACTTGCTTACCATTCCTCGTCACATAGTTCCACCGGGTCCATCCTAGACCGTGCCTATATCAACCAACTAGCTTCCTGCGACTCTTCCCCAAGTAGTCGTAACATCGTACTTAGAGCGTCCGTAACATTAAGTATCTTATTTTAGATAGTTGGTCTATAACTACTATAATATTCGTATAGCCTTTACTTTTAGGGAGATTAACAATAAAGTTAATTAAGATATCCTTCCATCTTCGGTCCGGAACAGGCAGTGGCTTTAGAAAGCCGTTATACGTTTTATGCAAAGCTTTAGCTTATTAGCAGGTATACCAGCTAGAGACGTACCTTCGTGTTATATTATATATATTTAGCTAGTAGTACTCCTATTGGAGTAGTTCCAGGGTTTTTCCTTGGCCTAGGTGGCTGGCTACTGGTAGGTTATATACGTGTTTAAGGAGCTTGAGCTTAAGCTTATTGTAATTAGGGACAACTAGGCGGTTTTAGTAGTATAAGCAGTCTCCGCGAACTTTACATTTACTTAAAGAGATCTTTTTGGAGCATCTAACGCCATCTTAAATTAGCTTAAGTGTCTCTTAAATAAACTCGTTGTTTAGGTATTCGTCAATTATAATCTGTTTAATCAATTAATCAGTTATTTTAAGGATATATACCATAAGGTCTTTAGCCAGGGGATTAAATAATTCGGGACGAAGTAGGGTTTAATTATAGTAGGCGCGCGCTTCTTCCTATGCTGTTATGTCTTGTAAACGTTAAATTAGGGTATTAGGTTTTTAACCTTAAACGCCTAGGCGGTATGTAATTAAGAATTGGAAACAAGACAGATATTCTAACTAATAGGCTTAACGATAACTTAGCTGTTTTATGGTTATAAAGTACTGTAGATTCTTATAGTTGCTAAGGACCTTAATTGGAAATCTAGCGCCTTCTAGTTTAGGTCGCCATTGTTTGAAACATCTAATAATGGCTAATAATTCTTTATTATAGATCTTATAGTTATATTTAGCTGGACTTAGTCGTTTTAAGAAGTATACTATAGGGTGCAGTACCCCTTCTTTATTATACTAAGACAGAATGCATCTAGTGATGTAGTCAGATAAGTCAGCTTCTATAACACTCTTTTAGTTCGGGTCAAAGTGTTAGAGTATAGGTATAGTAGTAAACATAACTTTTAGATAGGCAAAGGCCTTCTTACATTCCTTGTTAAAGATAAAGGCTTTGTCCTTTCGGGTTAAAGCTATAAGAGGTAAAACTAGGGCAGAGAAGTTATTAATAAACTATTAATAGAAATTAGCAAATCCTATAAAGGCTCTTACGTCCTTAACGTTCTTAGGTTTTTACCAGTTTACAATTACTTTGATCTTCTTTAGGTCCATTTATATGCTGTCTATAAAGATAATAAGTCCAAGGTATAGAACTTCTGTTTTATAGAACTCGCATTTATTTATATCTAATTATAGTCTAGCTCCACGTAGGGCTTCCAAGATAAGGTTAACGTGTTTCTTATATTCAGCTAGGTTATTGCTGTATACCAGAATGTCGTCGATATAAGCAGTACAGAAAATGTCCAGGTAAGGTTGTAAGGTATTATTTACAAAGTATTAGAATAAACTTGGGGTATTTGTAAGGCTAAACGGCGTTACTAAGTATTTAAATAGTCCGTATCTAGTACGGAATGCGGTAAGCTATTTATCTCCTTTTATAATATGGAGGCGGTTAAATGCGTGGATAAGGTCGAGTTTTGTATAGTAGCGAGCCTTACTTAATTGGTTTAGTGTCTCTTAAATTAACGGGAGCGGGTACCGATTTTTAATAGTAATAGCGTTAAGAGCTTGGTAGTCTATATAAAAGCGCAGACCGCCGCTAGGTTTCTTAACAAAGATTATAGGTGCAGCTATAGACGAAGAGCTTGCTCTAATAAATCCTTTACTTAGGTATTTGTCCAAGTACTTCTATAATACTTAGAGTTCGTTTTAGGATATTCCGTATAAGGGTCTAAATCCTGGCTGTTTTCCTTCTTTAAGTACGATCTTATGGTTATATGGTTAGTGTTCTACTAGCTTATCGGCTTTCTTTTGTGAAAATACTTCCAGGTTATTATAGTGGCATACTAGTACTTTTATGGCAGGGTTAGTGTGTTTCTTTAGTGCTAAGGCCTTTTTAATATCGGCTATTGTAACAGCAAAGATCGTATATTTAGGTTTCTTAGTAAGTTGTGCTAATAGGGTAGCTCTAATTATATAGATATTTAAGGTATTAAGCGAGCTTAGATTGTCCTTAGTTTTTTATATAGTTTCTTATTTAGGTTCAAGCTTAGTATTAGGTATAGAGTTGGTGTTAGATTTAGGTTCGGGTTCTTTAAGTATCCTTTTTATAGTAGAATACTAGTTCTTCTAGTACTTTTATATATTAAGCTTAAGCTTCTGCTTAGTTTAGGGTATAGCAGTTAGAGTCAGTTTATGTGGTCTAGTGTAATTTCTAGGTTCTTGGTGGATATTGGTGGAAATCTTATATTAGTGGAATTTGGTGGAATTCTCAGGTAGGTGGAATTGGGTGGACTTTTTAGGTATAGGGTGGATATTAGTAGAAATTTTAGACTGGTGGATTTTAGTGGATTTTCTAGATTTTGGTTTAGGGTCTAAGCAGCAAGTTATAAGACACTTCTGCTTATAACAGGAGGCGGTAAATAGAAGCTTAAGGTTGTCCCAATTAATGGTTACCTTATATAGCTTTATCTAGGGTTGTTTAAGGATCACTAAGTGACCTAGAGTGGTAATAAAAAGCTTAATTAGTTCTTTATGGTTTAGGTATTGGAGTCTTAGGAATACTATGTAGGTAATACAGCCTAAGACAGTGCGTTTGCCATTAAATCCAAATACGTTAATATGCCGGTTAAGGGGGGTTAGAGTAAAACCATTATCTTATATAAAGATCTTGTTAATAAATCCTATACCACTGGCTCCTGTATTAATTAGGACTTAAGTATTAACCTATTAATTATTCTACCAAAGACGATAGTTAACGGTTATGCTATAATTCTAAGAGTTAGAGTTTATAACATCTAAAGTATTTAACGAGATCCTAAGGCAGCGCCGTCCCGGAGAGTAACTTAGCTCTAGGACCTTCCTTTTAGAGGCGATTAGGGTGGAGTTCTTATAGTGTATTAGTTATAGCTTCGTCCTTATAAGTGGTGCTTACTAGATATAGGGCTAGAACCAGGTAGAGATTAGGGACAGTGACTAGAGGATTAATGTGGTGAACGGCTGCTAGTATTAGCCGTTTGTAATTCGCGTTAGGGTATAGGGACAGAGTAGTGGTTAGAGAGGTAGGAGCTACTTCTATACTTAAAACAGAGGCCTAGCTTAGTGCGTTATTCTTATTTAGAGGACCCTAGTGGGGCGTATTCTAGGGTTTTAGTATTAATATCCATAGCGTTAGGGTGCTTAGGCTGAGATAATAACTTAATAGACGTTTACGGGTTTGTTATATTATATTAAGGAGCAGACTTTGGTGTTAGGCGTAGTATATCATTATATCGTTTATTAATAACGTTTATATAGGCGTTAAGAGCTCCTGGTAGGTCTATACCTATTAGGGAGGTTTTTAGTTTGGGGCTTAGGGATTTAATAAGGCTGTTAATTAGTGCGGAGTCGTTCCAGCCTATTTCTTTTATGTAACGGTTAAATTTGGAGAAGTATACTAGGAAGCTTTTTATTCCTTAAGTTATATGGTTTATCTTTCTCTAAGTAGTAGCTTGGCGGTTCGGGTTACCATATATGGCTTTAAGAAGTACAATTAGGCTTAGTACTGAGTTTGGTTAAAGAGGTTTAATAAGGTTAGCTACATCTCCTCCTAATTAACTTAGGGCGTAGTAGAGTTGGTTAGCTTTAGTTAGGTAGCGGTTAGTGTTACTAGTTAGCTTATTTTTAAGCTGGCTTAGGAATAATTAGAGTTTTTATTATTTATTAGTAAATATTGGAGGGTCTGGTAGTTATTCAGATTATTACGGTGCAGTAGTTGGTTTAGGGTAAGTAAATACTATAGGTTTAGGGCTCTTGTTCCACGTGTTTATCTTTAGAGATAGTATTTGGTCTTAGGGCCCTAATGTGGGTATTTTAAGGATGCGGATTTCTTCTTAGAGGTCTTTAATTAATTGCTAGTGTCGTGCTTCTTATTTGGCTTGTTGTTAAGTTAAAGTAGCTTGGTTCTATGCGAGGGCGTCTATAAAGAACTTCTATATTTCTGCCAATTGTTCTTAGAGTGCGGACATAATACTAATAGCTATTATAGGGGCTTTGGGGTTGTTCTGCATTTTGGAGGGTGGTATATAGGGTTAACATAACGTAGTATCACAGAGTAAGCATAAGTAATGATAATATATAGCAAAGTAGATATTATTAAGCTATGTATATAAACTGTATAATAAAGTTAAATTGTTGTGTAAGGAAAGAAGGTAAGGAAATGGGAGGAAAGGGGTATATATTGTTAACTTAGTTGCTTGGTTAACATGTGCATAGGGTAGAATAGGCTTTGGGTTATAGTCCTAGCGGATTTTAGCGGAATATAGCGGAATATAGTGGAGGACGGCAAATTACCGTAGATTGCCGTTACGTAATAGCAAATTGCCTTAGATTGCCGTCATGTGTCTTAATTAACTGAGTTATAAACATGGAGGTCGAGACGGTGGAAACAGGTAGACGTGTGTAAGGTGTTATAGAGGTGTCCCATGACAATCTATTTAGGTAGGGCATCTAATATAGGGGTAGTAGGGTAGAGGACTAATGTATAGAATACAGGGTGGATTTTAACCATATTAGGGAGCTTTAGTTAGTAGGTATAAGGAGAGATAACTTTTTTAACCTTATAAGGGCCGGCGTTCTTCTAATTAAGTTTCTTAGTAGGTCGTTTTATATTTAGATTTCTTGTATTTAGCCAGATAAAGTTACTAATTTAATAAGCTGGTACTAGGGTTTAGTTCTTATTTACTATGGCTTTATAGATAGACTAGACCTATATTATTTTATTAGTAAGGAACTCTTATAGTTCTTCCATCTTTTTTATAAATTTGTTTGCTTCTATAACTTATAAGGCTTAATAAGCTAGACAAGGAATATTACTAAAGGGTTTAAAGCCTATTTACGGGTGCTAGCTATAATTAGCCAGGAATAGGGAGACCTTTATAGTTTCTAAGACGGAGTTATTTGTAGTAAACTTGGTAAATATAAGCTAGTCTATTTAGTTATTCTGTAAATACGATATGTATATCTAAATATACTGTTCTATTATAGCATTTACACATTCTATTTAACTATCCATTTCTAGGTAATATGCTATAGATAATATTGCTTTAATATAGAGTTAGGTAGTTAGTTCTTTCTAAAACGCCAAGACGAACTAGCGGCCTTTATTAGAGACAATTGTTTTGGGGAGTCTATAGAGTTTCCATATATAATCTAGGAACAGTTAGGCAATAGTAGGTATTAACATATTAGGGCAGGCGATTAAGTGTCTTATCTTGGATAGTCGGTCTATAATTACTATAATATTTATATAGCCTTTGCTTACGGGGAGATTAATAATAAAGTTAATTAAGATATCCTTCTATCTTTAGTCTGGAACAGGTAGTGGCTTTAAAAGGCCGTTATACGTCTTATATAAAGCTTTGGCTTATCAGCAGGTATAGCAGCTAGAGATATATTTTTGTATTATATTATACATATTTAGCTAATAGTATTCTTATTAGAGCAGTTCTAGGGTTTTTCCTTAGCCTAGGTAACCGGATACTAGTAGATTATATACATATTTAAGGAGCTTAAGCTTAAGTTTGTTATAGTTAGGCACTACTAGGCGGTTCTAATAGTATAAACAGTCTCTATAGGCTTTATATTTACTTAGAGAAATCCTTTTAGAGCATCTAACGCCATCTTAGATTAGCTTAAGTATCTCTTAAATAAACTTATTATTTAGGTATTTATTAATTATAATCTGTTTAATTGATTAATCAGTTATTTTAAGGATGTGTACTATAAGGTCTTTAGCTAGGGAATTAAATAATTTAGGGCGAAGTAGGGTTTAATTATAGTAGGCGCGTGCTTCTTCCTATGCTAGTATATCTTATAAACATTAGGTTAGGGTATTAGGTTTTTAACCTTAAACGCCTAGGTGGTATATAATTAAGAATTAGAAATAAGATAGATATTCTAACCAGTAGGCTTAATAATAACTTAGCTATTTTATAGTTATAAAGTACTATAGATTCTTATAGTTGCTAAGGACCTTAATTAGAAATCTAGCGCCTTCTAGTTTAGGTTACTATTGTTTAAAATATCTAATAATGGCTAATAATTCCTTATTGTAGATCTTATAGTTATATTTAGCTAGGCTTAGTTATTTTAAAAAGTATACTATAGGGTGTAGTACTCCTTCTTTATTATACTAAGATAGAATGCCTTTAGTAATATAGTTAGATAAGTTAGCTTCTATAATACTCTTTTGGTTTAGGTTAAAGTATTAGAGTATAGGTGCAGTAGTAAATATAACTTTTAGATAGGCAAAGGCCTTTTTACATTCCTTATTAAAGATAAAAGTTTTATCCTTTTAGGTTAGAGCTATAAGGGATAAGACCAGGGCGGAGAAGTTATTAATAAACTATTAGTAGAAGTTAGCAAATTCTATAAAGGCTCTTACGTCCTTAACATTCTTAGGTTCTTACCAGTTTACAATTACTTTAATCTTCTTTAGGTCCATTTATATGCTATCTATAAAAATAATAAGTCTAAGATATAGGACTTCTGTTTTATAGAATTTATACTTATCTATATCTAATTATAAGCTAGCTCTATACAGGGCTTCCAAGATAAGGTTAACATGTTTCTTATATTTAGTTAGGTTATTGCTATATACTAGAATATTGTTAATATAAGTAGTACAGAAAACATCTAGATAAGGTTGTAGGGTATTATTTATAAAGTATTGGAATAAACTTAGGGCATTTATAAGGCTAAACGGCGTCACTAAGTATTTAAATAGTCCATATCTAGTATGGAATACGGTAAGCTATTTATCTCCCTTTATAATATAGAGGCGGTTAAATGCGTAAATAAGGTTAAGTTTTATATAGTAGCGAGCCTTACTTAATTAGTTTAGTATCTCTTAAATTAATAGGAGCGGGCACCAATTTTTAATTATAATAGCGTTAAGAGCTTAGTAGTCTATATAGAAGCGTAAACCACTGCCAGGTTTCTTAACGAAGATTATAGGTACTACTATAGGCAAAGAGCTTACTCTAATAAATCCTTTACTTAGGTGCTCATCTAAGTACTTTTATAGTACTTTGAGTTTATTCTAGGACATTCTATATAGGGGTCTAAATCCTGGTTATTTTCCTTCTTTAAGTACAATCTTATAGTTATATAGTTGGTGTTCCACTAACTTATTAGCTTCCTTTTATAAGAATACCTCTAGGTGCTTATACTGGCACACTAGTACTTTTATAGCAGGGTTAGTGTGCTTTTTTAGTGCTAGGGCCTTTTTAATATCAGCTATTGTAATGGTAAAGATTATATATTTAGGTTTCCTGGCGAGTCGTGCTAATAGGGTAGCTCTAATTATATAGATATCTAAGGTATTAAGCAAGCTTAGGTTATCCTTAGTTTCTTATATAGTTTTAGGTTTAATATTAGGTATAGAGTCGGTGTTAGATTTAGGTTTAGTATTAGGTATAGAGTCAGTATTAGATTTAGGTTTAGGTTCTTTAAGTAACCTTTTTATAGTAAAATACCAGTTCTTCTAGTACCTTTATATATTAAGCTTAAGCTTCTACTTGGTTTAGGGTATAGTAGTTAGAGTTAGTTTATATAGTTTGGTGTAATTTCTAGGTTCTTAGTAGATATTAGTGGAATGTAGTGGAATTCTTATGTTAGTAAAATTGGGTGGACTTTTTAGGTATAGGATAGACATTAGTAGAAATTTTAGACTGGTAGATCCTGGTAGATTTTTTAGATTTTAGTTTAGGGTCTAAGTAGTAAGTTATAAGGCACTTCTACTTATAATAGGGGGCGGTAAATAGAAGCTTAAGGTTGTCCTAATTAATGGTTACCTTATATAGCTTTATCTAGGGTTATTTAAGGATTACTAGGTAACCTAGGGTAGTTACAAAAAGCTTAATTAATTCTTTATAGTTTAGGTATTAGAGTCTTAAAGCCGCTATATAAGTAATATAGCCTAAAATAGTGCGTTTGCCATTAAATCTAAATATATTAATATACTAGTTAAGGGGTATTAGAGTAAACCTATTGTCTTATACAAAGATCTTATTAATAAATCCTATACCACTAGCTCCTATATTAATTAGGACTTAAGCATTAGCCTATTAACCTTTCTACTAAAGACGGTAGTTAACGGTTATACTATAATCCTAAGAGTTAGGTTTTATAATATCTAATACATTTAATAAGATCCTATAACATAGCTATCCTAAAGAGCAACTTAACTTTAGGATATACTTTTTAGTAGCGAGCGGGAAGGGGTTTCTATAGAATATTGGTTATAACTTCGTCCTTATAAGTGGTGCTTACTAGATATAGAGTTGGAGTTAGATAAAGATTGAGGCTAGTGGCTAGAAGATTAGTGCGGTAAACGGCTGCTAGTGTTAACTATTTATAGATCTTTTTAGAAGGGGGCAGAGTAGTGGTTAAAGAGGTAGGAGCTACTTCTATATTTAAAGCAGAGGCCTAGCTTAGTGCGTTGTTCTTATTTAGAGGACCCTAGTAGGGCGTATCCTAGGGTCCCAGTGTTAATATCTATAGCGCTAGGGTGCTTAGGCTAGGATAATAACTTAGTAGACATTTATAGGGTTGTTATATTATATTAAGGAGCGGACTTTAGTATTAGGCGTAGTATATTATTATACTGTTTATTAATAACGTTTATATAGGCGTTAAGGGCTCCTAGTAGGTCTATACTAATTAGAGAGGTTTTTAGTTTAGGGCTTAGAGATTTAATAAGGCTATTAATTAGCGTGGAGTTATTCTAGCCTGTTTCCTTTATATAGCAATTAAATTTGGAGAAGTATACTAGGAAACTTTTCTTTTTTTAAGTTATGTGGTTTATCTTCCTTTAAGCGGTAGCTTAGTAGTTTAGGTCACCATATATAGCTTTAAAAAGTATAACTAGGCTTTATACTAAGTTCGGCTAGAGAGGGTTAATAAGGTTAGCTATATCTCCTCCTAATCGACTTAGGGCGTAGTAGAGTTGGTTAGCTTTAGTTAGGTAACAGTCAGCATTACTAGTTAGCTTATTTTTAAGCCGGCTTAAGAATAACTAAAGCTCTTATTATTTGCTAGTAAATATTAAAGGGTCTAGTAGTTTTTTAGATTGTTATAATATAGTAGTCGGTTCTATTAGTGGGATAACTATTACTAGTTTAGGGCTCGCGTTCCGTGTATTAGCTTCTAGTAATAGCAATTGGTTTTAAGGGCTTAGCATGGGCGTCTTAAGGGTGCGGATTTCTTATTAGAGGGCCTTAATTGTTTTCTAGTACCATGCTTCTTGTTTAGCTTGCTATTAAGCTATAGCAGCTTAGTTTTATATAAGGGCGTCTATAAAGGACTTTTATATATCTGCCAATTATTCCTAGAGTGTGGATATAATATTAGCAGCTATTATAGGAGTTTTAAGGTCATTTGTATTTTAAACAGGGCGGGGCAGAGTATAGGTTTTAACGTAATATAGTGTCACGGAGTAAGTATAAGTGGTAATAATATATAGCGAAGTAGATATTATTAAGCTATATATATAAACTATAAAATAAGGTTAAGACGTTGTATAAGGAGAGAAGGTAACAGGAAAAAAGGGTATATATTGTTAGTTTAGTTACTTAGTTAATATATATATAGAGCAGAATAGGATTTAAGTAGCGGTCCTGGCAGAACTTAGTAGGGTTTAGTAGACTTGGCAGAATATAGTAAAATGCGGTAAATTGCTGTTAGATTGCTATAGATTGCCGGCAGATTGCCATTAGATTATTATCTTGTAGTTAGTCTCTTTTTGCTACGTTAGTGGAAATAGGTAAAAATAGGTAGACGTATATAAGGTATTATAGAGGTGTCCTATAATAGGCGCGAAGAGGCTTTAAGGAAGATTTAAAGGAATTATATAAATTCTATCTAAATCTAAGGATATATAGCTCTTGTAGAGAATAAGATATTATATAAAAAAGGGAAAGGAATAATAAAAGAATTATATAATTAAATAGTTAGGGCCTTAGTATTTAGTGCGTATATATATATATAGTCTTTAACGATCTTTAACAGACTTTAGTATTATAGCACTAGTGTTAGCGACTCAGTCAATTAAGGCACGAGTATGGTAAGAGGGACGCGTAAGCCTATACGATTGGATTGTCTATAAACGAGGATCTAAAGCTAAAGAAAGGAAATAAGAAGAGCGGAAATACTGCTGAAAGTTATATACAATCTTCTAGTCACATAATGGTAACTTGCCGTAACTTGCCATTATATAATAGTAGTTTGCGGCGATCTGATAGTAATTTGCCAGTGCTATAATATTACCCTCCCCTCTAAAAAAGCCTGCCCTTAGGCTTTATATGTCCGTATTACCCCCGCGGGGTATTCTTATCCTTATATTCTATAGGCAACCTATTATCCTTACTATACTAGCATTCTATCTATTTATCTAAGTACTTTAGCGGTCTAGGTTCGTTAGGATAACGGCTATAGAACTCTTATAACTTATAGGGACTGCCTATAAAATTCCATATAGGGTACTAAGTAGGGTCTAGATTATATCCTTTCCAATTTACGTAGTACTTTAGTATTCCCCTTACAAGTTTATAGGCCAGTATTTCTTTAATTTCTTATTTATTGTTGCTATTAACTTAAATTAGTAGGGGCAGTTTATTCTTTTATCTAGGTAATAGGTTATTTATAGCTTTCCGTAGCTTATCCGGTAAGAATTTAGGGTGGACCTTAATTAAATCCGGGAGCTTTACTTTATATAAGTTGCCTCTTTTCTTAAAAACCTTATATAGTCCTGCTATCTAATAGTCTAGCTTGTGGCTAGGCCGCTCTATCCTCTAGTTCTTTATTATAACCTAGACCTTATCGCCTATAGTAAAGTCGGGCTTATGCCTATACTTATTTGCCTACTGTTCTATTAATTTTTAGGCCTTTTCTAGGTTTGTATAGGCTACTTTCTAGGCTCCTTTTAAGCGTTTAATGTACTGCTAGGCTTTTTTATGGGATAGTTTCTTACGTATAGTCTAGGGTCCTTCTGGTATTTCCCAGTTAAAGCTTATATAGGGTAAGTACCCCATTTTTAGCTGGATAGGTACAAATCCTATAGAGTTGTAGGGTAGGGTAGCCTAGGCGTAGTCTATTAGCGGTAGCAGTTCGGCCTAATTATTCTAAAAGTAGTTAATAAAGGGTCGGAGTCTCTAGTCTAAATTGTGGCGAACTCGGTCATCGAGGCACGGAACAGCAACGAGGGCGTAGGCCTGTACGATTGTATGGGTCCTATACGAGAATATCAAACTGAGGAGAAGAGGAAGGTCGTGGAACGGACACGTCTATATACACGCGCCAAGGCGTAAGCGAACCCCTGACTAGGTGACGCGCACCAGCGCCGTCACATCACCCCCCCCCCTCAAAAAAGCCTGCCCTCAGGCGTTATTCCTAGGTATAGTTGTTGCTACAGGCACTACCTTTGCTTAACAGCGCTGTACTAAGGAGAGAGAGGCCTGTCCTCCCAGCGGTCTTCAAAGCTATCTTCCGACTCCGCGTCCAATATAACCTCGTTAACACTCTCCTCCTGTGAAGTAAACCCTTGACTGGCCCTAGGGGGGGGTAACCGATTTCTTGCAGGTGCTAGCGGATAGTGGTTAATCTAATGGTTAGAGGATCCGCAGCGGACACATCTACCTGAGATTCGCCACTCTTCTCTTCTAGCAGGGGAGGTTAATTAAGCTCACTAAGAGGTGGTTGTAAGGGCATAAATGTTAACTGCCAAGAGATCCATCTGATCCTTGTTTAAACTTTAGTGGGGGGTTGGTTGACTAGCTCCGTATAAACCCTAGCGGTGAGAGAGCTGCTAAACTACTAAGATAAAAGCTGGGTAGGTAGTTGGTAGGTTAAGCTGATGTGAGAGGGCTTTATGGAGGACTGGAGACAGCCTAGATTAAAAGGCGATAATCTTATTTGCATCTGCCTAACCTTAACCCTTTGCCTCATATAGCAGGCGCTCGAACTTGGCTATATAGCCTAGAAGAGGTTGATTGCCCTACTTAATTGTTTAAAGAGTGTCCTCTGCTTCTTGTACTGCATTAGGGTTATTATTGACCCTTTCTAGCTGCTCTAGAATTGTCTGATAGTCCCAGCTCTTCTACTTCTCTGTGTGTAACAGCTGAGGGAGAACCATTGCTTGTACTGAGGATTTAAGGTTGCCGTACACGTAGTAGAACTGTGCTATATTGTCCCCAATAGCTTCTCCATCCACTTAAAGCTTTGCCTTAATTTCTGGCAACTAGACCTTAAACTTGTACTGCTTGCCGTCAAACTTTGTAGGATCTGGGAGCCATGGCTTCTTGTGTAAGGTAGGAGTAGTAGCGGTAGAGCGAAGTTGAAGCAGCTCTATGCGTAGTTACTGGTTCTTGACTCGTAGCTGATTGATATTGTTTTGCAGACGGTTAAATATTGGCTGAAGGTTAGCCTGTATAGCGCTGATGACCTGCTGTAGTTAAGGGTCCATAACAAAGGTAAGAAAAGAAAAAGGAAAATAGAAAAAACAAAATTGATAAAAGGTTGGAGGAGGGCGGTTCTAATAAGAGGCCTACAAGGTAAGCTATAGGGTGTTGAATTGGAGAATTAATGAACCAATAAACTAATAAGTCTATAAGGGGTGCCTATACAACTATAGGACTTTAATGATGCTTCGAGCGATGATTCGATAACGATAAATAATAACAATAATTTAATGAACCATGAGCCCAAGCCTTTATACAGAATGGGGAGTTTGATATAATATGGCGAACTCGGTTATTGAGGCACGGAACAGCAACGAGGGCGTAGGCCTGTACGATTGTATTGGTCCTATACGAGAATATCAAACTGAGGATGTCAGAATTAAGCGAGAGATGCTGACTAAGCTCTGGACACGTCGCGAGAGCGAGCTCTGCATGTCAATCTAGATAGACATCAACCATATCTACTGCATCACGAATCAATCAATATTCATCGTCTGCGTCATCTCTATCATCAAATAGACCCTCAAGACACCTCCGCTGTGACCTTATAACCTTGTAATTCCAACAGGTTATAAGCCCAGGTAGCAACACCTCTCCTAACTCGAAAATCAACCCCAAAAATAACCTTCTCTACCTCAACCTTAACAACACCTATATACGATCACAAGGCTAGTAAAATCATCATTTTTAATAGAGACAACTTTACAGACTAGGAGCGCACCTACAAGGCAGCCCTAATCATATCAGAGGGCTAGGATTTTATTACTAATACAGAGGACCTAAATTAAGTCAATTCAGCTAACGGAAGAAGAAAACAAGGGGAAGCAAACAAGATTATCTATAATTTAATAGGAGACAACCGTTAGGAAGATATACGTGCGATAATAAAGGCGTACGATATTTAAGGAATATAGGAAGGAATAAAGAAGTTTAATAAGGCTAATAATAAGGTCTATATCTCTAAACTCCACAGAGAGTTTTATAGCACTATATTTAACCCTATAAAGATATAAATTATTAAGTTCCTCCAAATACTTAATTAATTTAAGATTAATCTAGCCTTAACCCCTTAAGCACTTACTAATAATAATAATATTATTATTCATTGCTTAACGTCCGATTTGGATCTCTATTGGGCCCACGCGGACTACTCCTTATATACATATAGGGAGAAAACTCTATTTAAGAAAACCCTATAATCCGTCTCCCTGCCTTTTAGGGCTCGCTTATAAGTCGCCTATAAGTCACCAGTGGTGCTCTACTACCTTACTTTTTAACCTTTTTGGGAACTACTGCTGCCGTAACAAACCTACGGACGCGCTAGTATTATACACTATACTCTACTCCTATAGAGTTATTAGAGGGCGCCTATTACTCGCCCCTTTGCTTTCTATTACTATTTCCTTTATAACCTAGAACTGGTCTAGTATATTTTAGCTAATAAGCCACCGGGTAGCTGCCTTGAGGCCTTTCTATATTAAGAGCAGTGTATTATAGTTTTCTATACTAGCTGCTAAGAGTATTGCTTCTTAGCTGGTATGTAAGGGGCATAATAGTATTATATGTTTTAGTGTCTGTTTTAGCCAGCTATATTTGCACTTTAGGCTACCTACTAGGACACCTACCCAGTAAAGCCAATCTTTTAGTCCTATTATTCCTATTCTTAAGAGTGTTGCTATTATATTTTCTGCCTTTGTTAGGCCCTCTTAGAGCCCTTAGGTATTTACCCCCTATAGCATTACCCATGCTATGGCTTGGGTTCCCCTTACCTAAGTCTACCTCTATACCTTTAACTCCTATTTATCTCTCCAGCGTTGGTCCAACTAGTATTATATTATAGTAGATAGTTTTCTAGTACTCTTTTATACTTTACTTTGGCTCCTTTCTCTCCCTTACTATTATCTTTACTGGCCTCTTATGCGTCTCCCTTCCTCCTCTATATAGGCCTAGGCCCTAGCGCTATACTATTCTTCTTCTACTTTCTCTACCTATTTTCCTAATATATCTTCCCTACTTTAGGGTTGTTGGTTCCTTCTCCTATAGGGCACCCTAGGGTCCCTCTATAGTTTATTTAGGCGTGTCTTGATATACTTTATAATGTTAGAGTTACGTTCCTTTTATACCCTTTGTATTATATCGGCTTCAATATATAGTTATAGGGGGGGAATATTAGCTTCCTTCTTAAGCAGTACTATAGCTGTTCGCTTATACCCGCCTGTTATACTCCTAAGGTAGGCTATTTAGACCTTTTAGAGTGGTTTAAGGAGTAATTTAGGGGGGCCTTTTTTAGTTTCTCTAGTGGCCCAAATGCTAGATCTATACGTTATAGTTAGCCGGATAACTACTATATATAGTAGGCGTGACCTCTAGAAGCATAGACCCTATATAGAATTAACAATCCTGGATATGGCGATATACTATGCTTAGCCCTTACAGGCCGCTTACGCCATATATACGCTCTACTAGAGTTTACTATCTACCTATACTCCTAATACCCTTAGGCCTTAAACCAGTTAACCCCTAAAGCCTTAAATATAGATTATATACTAAAGATCTGCAGATTAGTTATATTTTCTTATAAAATAGATTAGCTGGTATTTCTTTAGTAAGAATTAGACTCTATGTCATCTTATCTATTCTATATAGGTGTTATAGGCTTTCTCTAGTGTCCTACAGTTCTCTGTGGCTATTAGCCCATATATAATTAGGTTTATATTATTAACAAAGCCTATCCCCTAGGTTGCCCCTTCCTTAAAGGTGTTAAGTAGGTTGCTTATAAAGAAGAGGAAGAGTATAGGTGATAAAGGTAATCCTTGTGGTATTCCTATTATAACTATAATAGGGGGGCTTTGGTATCTACTAAAGACTAATAATGTTTCTTTCTAGCCTATAAATCCTTAAATAAACTAAATAATCTATTCTAGGAAGCCCTTTGCCCTAAGGATATATAGGAGACGCTTATAGGGTATATTATTATAGGCGCTGCTAATATCTAGGCTAAG
>Ga0307507_10004136_pt1 | contig 26381 bp, 25 predicted proteins | sample 7_EM_MG_FD_207223 | JGI IMG/M metagenome (GOLD analysis project Ga0307507, IMG submission 207223) | Populus trichocarpa ectomycorrhiza microbial communities from riparian zone in the Pacific Northwest, United States - 7_EM | ecosystem: Host-associated > Plants > Roots > Unclassified | place...
GGCAGGAAGGATACACGAAATGCGATCGGCGAAGAGCTATCTAGCCGCACACACCTTATGGTTCGACGAAAGCCCGGACCCAACCTGCCCTCGGTGCGGAGTGGAACCAGAAACCTTCACGCATGCCATCCTCACCTGCCGCACCACCCAACGGGCCCGAGACCACCTGCTGAAAGATGTCTCCTCCCTGGCGTACGACGCGACAACATGGTCCGACCCCCTCCTCATACGAGCACTAGGCGAGCATATCACAGACACGAAAACCGGCTTTCCCCCGGACATGCTCCCCGACCGCCACTCCGCCACTCCCACCCCCTTCCCCCATACTAGACACATGATTTCCCGCGGAGATTTTTCTTGATTCTTTGTACTGTGGAAATTGTATGTTTTTATCTTTCCTTCCTTTAACTTTCCTTGCAAAAACGCCCGGAACGAGAAGTAGTTTTAGCGTTATAACTTGCTTATATTTTGTTTCCGTAGGGGACTATAGGCAGACGGTTTTGGCCTAAGTAGTTTCAGCGGAATAGCGGTGGACTAGGAAGATGGTTTCTTTTGTTCTATGTTTTGATTTATAGGTTTTGTTCTTTCCATAGCTAGCGCTGCACGAAGCTTCTTGTACCTAAAAAACAATGAACGCATGATAAAAAAAAAAAAAAAAAAAGGTATGGGATTTGGGTTCTTCACGCAACCATCCATGTTCTTTCATACACTATACTTTCAATCAAAAGATCTTTATCATACTTCCACGAACCAAGACCCGGCGGTCTGATATGAGCCTAGCGATCGACTTTGCTAGATAGGAGTCAAAGGACTTAGCTATCGCAACAGCTATTGAGGAGCAAGAGAAGTGATCGTTAGGAAACTATCGGTTACCTGCTGCAAGTATCACCCGGGGAAGAGAGGATTGTAACATCTCTCCACACACTCTGGTACTGGAACCCCATTACCATGCACCTTCTCTCACACTTCCTCCTCAACGAAAGTCCTCACAACCCTAGCTCTCTGCTCTGTCCCTTCCTCCTCCGACTCTACCTCCTAATCATCACTGCTAAAGGAAGCATCACTTGTAATGGATGATGCAGCCTCACTCTTGCCATCCTTCATTAGCTGATAATATCTCTTGCCATACACAGAAACCTGATGTCGGAGTCTCTTTATATCCGTCTTCTTCAAACTCATCTCCCCAACTATCTCTGCCATGACAACCCCACAATTGGCAACCTTGGCGCTCAAATAACTCGTAGACTTCTGCTGTAGCATTCTAACAGTTGTTCGTCGTAATTGAAAGCAAAAGTAAAGATCAAAGTAGATGGAAGTGATAAAATTATCACTAGAATCGATGAAAATACTTTGGTAGAAGACAAAGTTAAATAAAGACTGGCAACCATCATAAGATGTGTTGTAAGAATCCTATTGGTCAAAAGCTCAAATGTGACTGATCACAAGGAGTCGTTATTTCTTTCACTGGAGGTGTAAGAGACACGGTGGATCTACCAATCTTTTATCCCTGACCCTTGAACTGGAATCACGAGTGCCCGGTGCAATCCAAGTAAAGGACGTTCTTCGCTCGAACATTTGGTACAGTACATGTTAACTTATTTTTCTCTAAGACCCAAAGCTAATCTAGAGGTGAACCATTTTGGGAACGGGAGTCTAGCGAGTGCTTCGTCAGCATCACCGGTAATGATTGGGCAGGTGGGCAGGTTTGGGCCCCGCCAGAGCCTCATCAGCTACCAACCCCTCTTTTCTCAATTCCTAGAGTCTTCCTCGCGCTCTAGCAGAGGATTCATTCTCACTGTGCACAATCCCTCTCTAACTCTCATAGAAAAAGGAATACGGATAACAGACTATAGCGCTGATGTCTTTCCGACAGCAGATCAGCGGTGATTTCGGCTCGTTAAACGTAATAACTAGTTCAACAAGATCGTCAACTTCAGTACCGAAATAGGCCCCAAGGGGCATGAAATTCTGCGTTGTTATCGCCACTTCAACGACAGCAACAGAACTCTCGTGTGTGCCGGCCGACTCGGTAGCACGAGTACTGGGTACTACTCGAGTATAAACCAACTAGTCCGGGAGTTGACGAGATGCGAAACATGCTTGTATTCAGATCGTCTTTCTGTGTTGCAAGACCCCAGGGATGGGGGAAAGCTACGTCAGGTAGGAAGTTCCTGTCTAGGGGAGGGAGATACAGATATCGCTAACGATCAGCAAGTAATAGTGCTTTAGCTACCATTCTGCGCGATTAAGCTAAGGAAAAAGACATTGCCACCCACGGACTTTACTTCAATTTCACTACCCCACAATAATAAACTACGACAAATATGCTCGCCGCCCTCAGGCAACTTGTTGGTAGAGGGGGAATCCCGTGATATACGGAAAGCTTTTAAAGAAAGCCGAAAATGGGTTTGGCAGGCAAGATCCCCCTACCCCCCCGATATGATAGATATTGGGAATAAGACTCTTACGCCCATCCTGCGGCTATTTTATGTAGGAACGCTTTACACGAATCTCCTCCAAAGCACCAATGGGACCCCAGAGTCGCTTCGAGAAATCGTTTGGGTATCGCCAAACATGCGAGTACTCCTTACAAGAAAGCCCTAGGTTGCCGACGAACTCCTGAGTTCTTTTTTTTTTGGCGTGGTAAGTTACCACCAGCAGCTAGTCCTACCCTTGCAGATATTAAGAGTTGTCTAGAGATGAGGCTGCGCTGTGGCACTAATCCTGACGCGAGTGATGCCGAATTTCGGGTGCATAATATTATTAGGAATCACCCTGGAGGGGATCTCGGAAATGTCAGCAATATCGAATACTGCACCTCTTTCACATGGTGAACTGAATCATCACTTTCCAGGTCGAGAATGTGATTCCATTCCTCTGGTCGAACGCTATTCTTGCTTCGCTACTCGCCCCAACCGTTGTCACATCCCCTTTGGTTTTTGAGCTTCCAAAAACACCACTAATGTCAGACCGAGGACTTCTACTTCGGCTAATATAATCACTCGGAAAAAATCTTCGCGAAATTGGGATTCTCTTTAATCAAGAATACGGTAGCCAATATGGGGATATTGCGAGATTCTGGTCTCGGTGAGCCGGAATGGGCCACACCGCGGGCAAAATGGAAATCTCATTCCACAAAGCCTTTCACATAGCAGCTGTATGGGTTCTGTGATACCGCAAGATCCCGTCACTACCTTGTCCCCTCTGTTCTTGGTGCCTACTTCTCAGAACTTCAGCTCTACCCCGCAAAGGTACTAATCCCTCTTTTATAAAACCGGTAGCTAACACTTGAGCCAATAATTTGTGACCCCATGTCTACCAACTGGGAGTGAGAGATATTTCTAAAGGGAAGAATTTTGTGTGACCTCGATCCTTTCCAACGAAAACCTCCGCTCCTTCCAATTTTGTCGAGGTCTTCTAGCCTAGATACCGTGTCATCTACGAGATCTAAACATGGGACATGGTTACGAAAGGTGGCATGGTATTTACCAATGTATGTTGGGGTAAATGAGAGGCGAGGTTGAAATAAGCTTTTTCATGACGGGGGTGGCTACTGTATTCGGATAGCTAATTTAAGTCCAAAATTTACCGTATAAAACCACCTACTAGCGCCACTTCTTATTTTGACCTCTTATGATAGCTTGAACGCAAGTTTCACTAGATTATGCTGCATATCGACCAAGCCAGTACAGAGCTCTACTAGCCTCCTCCAGCCTATCCCTCTTTCTTAGAATCCGTCTTGGGTATATAGTAGACCTTTGGTGTAATACTGTCATTATCAAAGGTTTGGTAAAGTATGATACAATAGAAGATATCGATGTAATCCATGATAGTAATTATTATTTGTCAAAATACCGGTACCTGATAACTAGAGATGTATTAATGCGAGTCTTCCCAGGTCAGCGCTCGCTTGCGGGCATTGGCAATCTTAATGGTCAATGGTGACCCATGGGAGATAACAGAGTGAAGTAGAATCTTGTGGTGGAAGGATAAATGTCACATGGCCATAATTGGTCGGTTTTTTATCAAGTGACAAGGTAAACGGTGAAGACTGAGGGAACAGTTTCTGATTGCTGAAAAATTCTGCGATCCTCTATCCTCCTCTAAATTTCCACCTATCTTAAATAACAGGAACACGACTGTAATACCTGAGCTGCACGCATTCTCTGCTGCGCAGGGGCGTACGGAATCGTTAAAGGAAAATCCCAAAATCGGCTAAAGCTATCCACAGGTTTCCCTGTATGCAAATGTATGTGTTAAAAACACAAAAGACAAAGGAGATGTTTTTTTTATATCTCTCCTTAGGTATTATACATTGCTCTTAGAGCACTTAGTGTGAGAACATTGTTTGTATTGTCCCTTAGGGTAATGATTTAATTGGATGGATGGGATGAAATAAACAAACACCGAGTTCAGCTCGAAGTCTCCTAGAAGCAAAGATGCATAAATTTTAGCTGCACGCGGACTAGAAAGAGAGAAGGAGTCAGGGCGGGAACTTTGTTGAAATGCCTGCGAATTGACACCGTGTGACGGGATGGTTGTTTGTACTTGAGTAGTGGTTGGGGGTAAGCCTAGAGGCCGTGTGGTCCGGAGTGGCTTGCGTCAAACATTCGGTTGTTCCATTCACTAAATGTGAAAGAGTCCGACAGTACCGGTAGGGCAGTTGACTTGTTTTCGGCTAATTGCAAAAAAGCGAAGTGCGGGGCGAAAATACTCCCACTCCACCGTTACATCCATCACACGATACCATACATGGATTGTGAGCAGAGCCGCACTCTACCATTCTGGATTACCGGGTGGATAAAAGGAAGGTAAGGGGCCTTCCACTTAAACATTAGGTACTAGTCATGTACCCTATCTTTTGCGCTAGGATAAAGCTGATCTTGATGCAAAATCCCCTTGTGAACGGGCGTTGAGGGAGTACTGTACTGTACCCGTGAGCACTACCGATACTGATTGGGCTGGGGCAGGCTTGTGTAACGCCAGAGCCTCAAAAGTTACCACCCACCCAGTTCATATAGATTTCCTTGTGCTCCGGCAGATCCTCACTGTTCGCGATGCCTCACTGACTCATGAAGGAAGGGAGTTCGGATAGGCCATGGCACTTATATCATTTTAGTAGTAGTAGATCACCGATAATTTCAACCTGTTCAATACCGGTATTAACAACTCGTTCAAACAATGTTATCAACTTCATTACAGAAATAGGTGCCGGGAGGACAGGAATCTAATTCTATGTTGGTCATCGCCTTCCGAACGACGGCAACAGCACCAAGGGGGGGGGGGGCTAGCTGACCTACTCGATTGCATGGGGAACTCGGCACTAGAGAGAGACTAGCGAGTTTAGTAAATGACATGATGCGGAAGATGGTTGTGTTGAGTTAATGCTATGCTACGGGAACCCAAGGGTTAGTGAAAGCTACAAGAATTATCGTTCCCTACTGCACTTCTAGGATCTTCGACCGGGCCACCAGTCCGTTGCGCCGAGATACTAGTCCTCGCAAAATTCTTCACAGCCCTATCCAGTAAAACAGTGGTAGAATTTGGACTAGGCCTCACAGGTCGCCTGCTGATCAAACCCAGTGGCGCTGCCGGCCATTTTGAACACACAGCGAAACAGCGACGGCTAAACGGAACGGCAAGGGTTAAAGCAACACAAATGACTCCCATCACCAATACACAACATTGGAGTGTGGAGCCTCGCTCACTTTCACACTCACCCTCAACGAACTAACTAACGGTAAAAGTAGGAGTATATATAAACAGAGCGGAGTTATTCACCCACCCGTCTATGGATCCCGATACACGTCATTTATGTTAAGCGTGTGTACCCCCTTCCCCTTTCGTGTACTCCCGTGCAGACAGGGGGGAGGCAAACTTCATCAATAACTCCCACTGATCGTAGCCTCCGCTCCACACACCATACTTTTCCTACTCTTTGATGCCACATTGCTTCCAGCGCTACATCGATCCCCCGCGCATAGCCGAAACCTTTGTCCGAACTATAAAGGGATAAGTTTATCGTGATAGTGCTGAGCACGATATGCTGAGCATGTCGAGCAGCATCACAGACTTCCGGCGGGCCACGGACCCCTTCATCCACGCCGAAGTTCTGGAAAGGTCTGGAGAATTGGCGGTTTTCTTACTTCGCACAACATAATCTACGGACTACTACATCAAGAAAAGTGGTGGCGAACCGGAAACCTATGAACCCAAACCCATATTCTACGGCTTTCGCTACTCTCGGGTGGATAATTGGCCTCCAGGATTAGGTTGGTTCAATCACCATAGTAGCACTGCTAGAGTCCAACAGGCGATTGGCACCCCAAGCCATGATTCTCAACTACTCCCCTGAGGCTTACATTTATGGAATTATCGTCCTCGGGTGTCTTTGAGAATTGAGGGATTATTTCCGATAATACAATTCAAACATTTATGGAGACAAGGGTTAACTTATGGTTCTTTTTTTAGGTTTTTATGGACATACTCAGGTAGCCATTCGGTATATGCAGCAGTTGATCTTATTGGTGTTGATCCTGTAGCGTGATGAGTACTCTCCTATGTTACCTGAAAGGTGTTCGATAAGTGCTATGTAAGCTAGAGAGAAGTTGGTGAAAATTCTCCATTCCTATCCTTGCATATCCCAATTACCGACCGGTCGGGGGTATAATATAATTTGGACATAGGGGGTGCTTCTTGTAGTGGTGGTGACTCTTGAACTTTGTATTGCTGTTCATGCTAACTTAGGGGATTAGGGACCATAGTGCCCAACAGGAGCGGAGATGAGAAATGTAAGAGCGGAGATGGGGAATTTTCTCTGTATGATACCGTACCTGCTGATTTACCGGTGGTGCTGCTAGACGCAAGTAAATTTGACTCAATCTACTCCCGTATCCAAATCGCTAGTGGGGCCCACCAGAACATCTGCGGCTTCTTTGGGGGGGGAGGTACTTCGGGTCAGAAGCATTTCCCTAAAGTTTCCGTTATTCGTAGCAAATATCTTATTAAATTGAATGGGCATAGTTATGTAGTTTAACCTAGAGAGTGTCGTTTAGGGTGATTCTCGATTAATTATTTGCTTCCTTAGTATCTCTACTAGGTCCCTGTGTTTTTTTTTTAATAATATTTCTTTGCACTTTGTTCATATGCTACAGTTAGTGAGGTTTCATCTGGTCTGGGGTTTCGGAGTTGTTAACTGTTCGGGAGATATATATATATCATCAGGTTTGTCATTAGCTGCCTACCGCCTCTACCCTTATCCTGGCTTAATGATTCCTCATCCTTGGCCCACAATGATCTCAACCTGCACTGTATCTCATGGTCACTTTGTATACAAAGATCCATTTAGAATAACAAAGGCGGTAAACGCTCTTGAAACCTTTTGAACTGCGCTGTTGATTAATGTTTAGTTTCCTATCCGTCCTGCATTAGTTCTTGTTTCGTCTCGTCTCACCAGCAACATCTGGGGCACTCCTGTTACAACTATGAGTTACTTGTATCATGTGGAGGAAAAGCTTTTCTAGTCGCTTTCTTTTGATATCGTTTCTCTAAGATAAAAGCCCAATGTATTTCCTTCTTGTCTTATGCGATCATCAATTTTTACTTGTTCACATTACCGCTCTCTCATCTTGTCTCTATGGTAAATCAAATTGCATTCGCTTTCCTCATATCCGAACAAAAAACGCTAAAGTTTCACCATCACCCGATATCACTCGAGAGCTACCATCCGCGTGCCTCACTAATTTCACTCGGATTGGGATGAGGTTTAGATGGCTACGGTTTGAGGGATCACCCCCCCTTAGTAACTAATTCAAGGCCTAAATAAGATCAAGCGAGTCACCGCTTCTTCGACCTTAAGTTAATCATGGAGTATTGCGTTTGTGCTCGGGGGCAGTATGCTTCAAAAAGTCACGAAAAACGGCAACGGCAACGGCTGACCACGAAAATTTCACACTGGAATACAGCACAACAAAACAAGAGTTTAAAAAACCAAGAATATATAGAGATACAAGAAGGGCTCTAGTCTTCTACCAACGGGTAGGGCCACCTCCACGCTTAAGACAATTATCTACACGCCTTGGCATACTATCAATGAAACCAGGAATTCTCTCCCACGGCAATGCCTCCCATGCCTTCTGTGCTAGTCCAATCAGCTCCTTCTCACTACGGGTTATTCTCCTCCTCTCCCAGACTGCTTTGCTATATTTGGTTTTGAATAAAAGTCAAGGATTCTCGAATGGATTGGAATTAGGTAAGTAGGAAGGCCACTGCATCCTTTCTATACCAAGGTGCTTGCGATATTTTTCCGTATAAATAGAAGTATAATAGCTGGTGCCATCCTCTATAGTTTGAACAACAGCTTCAGGGCCACCAGCTTTCTTATAAAGTGGCTGAAGATGTGGAATAAGAATTTCGTGGAAATACTGGTGTGAATTGAATTCTAGTCAATCTCTATCAGTCTTTGGTTCATCTTCGGTCCGTTTTCACATAGGGAGGAGCAGTGTGTGGAAACTATAGATAAAGCCAGCCCAGATGCCAACCATAATACTCTCTCCAACAAAGATTGGTTGCGGGTACTTCAAATCATAGGGCTCATTGGGTCCAGGAGGTCATCGCACTTTTCATCTATAGCCCGTTCCAGTAGGATTTTGCCGATGAAAAGCCCTTACGCAAAAGGCTTGGTGAATGGCTTAGTAAGTAGGCCCTATTAAGCAAGCGGCCACATTGCAACATCGCAACTGGCCACATTGCGACTGTGAATAATTTGATTCTTCATCGTAACCTAACACTCACGATACCTCATCAAATGAAAGCAACAACCGAAAAGAAAGCAAAATCAAGACCAATCGACGTGAGATAACCAAAACAGGGAAAGGAATAATCATGGCGAGTTTCTGCGTGTTACACAAGATATCCATAGTGGCAGAGCTGGTAGGCCAGCCATTGTCGTCTGTGCAAAGTTTGTTAGCCCGAGTCTTAAAAAGAGAAACTATCAATAATTCACAAAGATCTGGCTGCCCAGGAAAGCTGAGTGGGCGCGATTGTCTAGCACCATTCCATGAAGCAAGTAACTACTGAGATTGGACCTGGTGAGAGTTATGCAACAAATGCGGACGACATGTTTCACTGGATACGATGGATAGAGTGCTACAGGAGGCCAGGTGCGCAAGTGGCTGGCTACCTAACGGGTTAAATTGAGTCCAGAGCATGCAAAAAGGGATGGGGAATGGGCGATAGCTCGGTGAGATTGGAGGGAAACAGACTTTGAAGGGGTGATCTGGAGTGACTAGTGCACAGTTGAGTGAGGACGAGACCCCAAGCAGCAATGGGTCTTTTGGTGGTGAGATGAGCATTGGTATCGGGACTGTGTCAAGCTAGTAGAAAAGGCAAAGGTGTCACCCTATGATGGTATAATAATCCCAGTAGTAGTAGTAGAGCGGTATAGTAGAGGAGGCATTAGGGCATGTATGGAGGTATAGGGTATGAGCGGAGATAGGACTCAATTGCGAGCAGACTTTTCACTACTAGAGTGAACTATTAGATAGCAACCTCCATAGTGAATGCAACCACAACCTACATTCCTCGCATCAGTACCTGTGCACGATCATCCAGTCCTCCATCAGGTTATGAGCCTGGCGTATCAGAGTAAATACTGACCGGATTTGAGTGCTACTTTTTTTTCTTCTACATATCCAAAAACTTTTGGTTTTTCTCTCGAGAGCGCCGATCGCTATGAAGAGGAAAGATTTTTAGAGCCGCAATGAGTAAACAAGCTGGTGTACCATTGGGCAAATCAGGTATGATACTAGAAAAATTGGAGGGGACAAACTATCTGAGGTGGTCTATATGGATGCCCGCCTATCTAGGAACTGAATGTCAGTAGGACCTCACGACGGGAACAGAGGAAGTTTTGAACGCAGCTCAGAAGGAAGACACTGATTTCAAAGCAATCCAGCAGGAGTACATCAGCCAAAGAAGAAGAGTCCAGGAAGTCTTGGAGCTTTGAACCACATGATACGAGACGCGATAGTCATCAACTATCATGAATCATACGGGGATCGTGAAGACAAGATTTGGGCCGATGTCAAATAGAACTACGAGGTTTTGGTCAGGTACGATGCCAATGACCTGCAAATTGAACTCTATGAATATGAACTAGAAGCATGTGAAACTGGACTTTCTTTCCTCAACAAACTCAAAGAAATCAAACACAAACTCTCGCTTGGTGGTCAGGCCCCCTTAACTGCGGAAATGGGTTTTCCTATGTTGAATACTCTTCCAAAAACCACCGAGTGTAAAACGTGGGTGATTGTTATGAAACCAGAATTTTCCACCAGTGTTACGAACTGCGACTAAATGAAACGTCAGTCTTTGCTTCTAGTCTTTGAAGTAGAGCTCAAGAGAGCAAAGTCCATTGAACCTGGTCAAGTTCTATTCGCACGCAACAAAAATTCGAAATGGAAGCGATAGGGTGGAGATTTGGGTAACGGTAGATCCACCGTGAGATCTGGGAACTCTACCACCTTAGAGCAGTTTACAGGTACCTATCATAAATGCGGCAAGATGGGACACTGCTCGAGAGATTGCTGATCTGAGGAAGCGCATGGAAAGAAGAACGGTGGACACCCATGATCTGGAGAGAAAGACAGTGGGGGGATAATGCATGAGCGGATAAGGGTAATTGAAGATTTGGAAGAGATACCTGGGAAAGCACAAGTCGAACAAGAAGCGCAAGAGCTTCGTGGTGTAATGACTAGCTCCCAGGATTCTGATTCGCGCAATCTGGGTTCGACCACTAGCAAGAACTCAATCAATCAGATGTGGATAGGTTATCCCGACGAGGGTCAGGCGAGATGGGTTGTCGACTCTCATTCTATGAGCCACATTATAACACGAAGAGACCTTTTTCTGGAAGACACATTGAAGCCTGTACCGTAAAAGTAAAAGGCAAATCAGGAGAGCTAAAGGTCATTTGGTACCGGCTATAGAAATCAGAAATGTGCGGATATCTGTTTGGATACCCAGACCAGGAAGAGGATCAGTTCAGCTGGGCGATGTTGGTCACTTCACAGCAGGCAGTGCTGCGAACCTGATCTCAATGTATCAACCGTCGGAGGAAGGGATAACTATGAATATTCACAATACGAGAATGGAGTTTTATAAAGATTGACCACGCTCCGCAATTACAATTAAGGTAAACGCGATGTTAACATTAGTTAACAATGAGAGTCCGATTAATAAAGTGTTTCTGATGAGTGATATTGAAATGGTCTCTTCTCCCAGTGATACTTGCAGCAGGTAACCAGTAGCTTCGCCAACAATCACTTCTCTGTCTGGATACCTTACTGAGATAGGTAAGCCCTCTGACTCTCATCTAGGAGTGTCGATTACTAGGCTCGTATAAGAGAGTCATGACCCAATTCCCAAGAGCCTGATAGATAAAAGATCTGGTATTCAATAGTGGAGTGTATGAAAAAACTTTGATGCTTGCGTGAAGAACCCAAATCCTACATGCTTTTTCGTGTTGTTTTCTTGTTTTTTATTAACATGCGTTTATTGTTTCTAGATAGAAGAAGCTTCGTGCAGCGCTAGCTATGGAAAGAACAAAACCTATAAATCAGAACATTAAAGATAAGAAACCATCCGATAAGTCCTCCATGATCTGAAAGGTGATGGCCAAACCCTATGCCGAATGTTTTACATAACAATAAATAGAAGGGAAAAATAACAACTAAGGTTAAAATCTCCCTTTCCTGCCGCCAGGATTGTCAGAAATCTTGTATAAGAAAGTGTATGCTTGGAGAATAAGGATCAGGAATATTCGTTGTCACTTAGTGTGCATAACTATTTGGGTACCAGAGCATGGTACTTATACCTCTGAGCGGTATCTATATACAGTAGTAGTGAGCGAGCTGTCCCTATACCTAACCGGGTGTGCTCCCCTCACATTGAAGCCATTATTCCAACACTCCCGTACTTCAATGATTTCCATCTAAGTAAAGAAGAAAGGGTGGAAGACAAGAAGGAGAGAATAGATAACTCGTAGCCTCATTAAAAACCTGTTTTCCATGGCAAAACCCTGTGGAAAAAAGCCTTTCAGATAGGGGAAAAGAGTGCTACACAGGAGTGAAAGAAATAGGAAAACAAAAGAAAAGAGAATGCGATATCCTTCTAGTTGGTCCATTCCCGAAGTCCCTTATGGTCAAGATGGAGCCAGAAGGTCGTAGCTGGCAAAGACTTGGTCATGATATCGGCGAGGTTGTTGTTGGTAGAAACATGCAGGAGGTTTATTTCCCCATTCTCTAGGGTCTCGCGTATGTAGTGGTGCTTGATTTCCATGTGTTTAGTTCGTTCATGAAACCTAGGGTTCTGGATCAATTTAATGGTAGCTTGATTGTCGATATGAAGAGTGATAGGTGCGTTCAGTAGAGCTGCCTTAGCCGGTCCTGGATTTGTGAGAGCTGAGAGTAACTCATGCAGAATTCGACCTAGCCAGATTGGTTCCTTTGAGGCCTCACTTGCTCCTATATACTCTGCCTCTGTCGTGGACAGGGCTATTAGACTCTTCTTCTTAGCCTTTCAGGAGATTGCAGTCTGGTGATAGAGGAAGATGTATTCGGAGGTTGAGTGTCGGTCGGTAGTGTCTCCAGCCCAGTCGGAATCTGTGAAGCCTACTATTGGGCTTGCTCGCTCTTCTGGGGTTGCTGAAGGAGTGAAGGTAAGGGACTGCTTTACTGTTCGCTTGAGGTATCTCAGAACGTGTTTGGCCATTCCAAGATGGTGCGGTTGTGGCTTGGCTGTATGCTTTGAGAGGACTGAGATTGCATAGGCCAGGTCTGGCCTTGTTCCGAGCATGAGGTACATGATACCTCCTACAAGCGACTGGTAGGTCTTCTGTTCTGACTCTGAGAGATAGATTGTCTCTTGATGCGAACGGGATCCTGGCTCCAGAGAAGTCGCATGTCCATTGCAGTTCTGTAGCCCAAATCTAGCAGGTAAGTTGGCTGTAAAATGTGACTGTCCTAGCTGAATCGAATCATTAGCCTAGTTTACCGGTCTTCCAAGATATTGCTTGACAGGTCCTAGGTTGGTGATTTCATAGTGTGACTCAAGCGCTTCTATTACTTGAGAGAGCTGAAGTTGATCGTTGTGGCGAGCGCATGCGAGGATATCATCTACATAGAGTAGGATCATCATAGCTCGCGCAATTACAAGGTAGAGATTCGGGTCCGCTCTCCTAGCAGTAAATCCTAGGTTGCAGAGAACACCAGCAATGTCCTTGTACTATGGTTGTGGAGGATGCTTCAGGCCGTAGAGTGCTTTGTTGAGCCCAAGGACGGAGACAGGAGTGAGATCTTGGGCGAGTTGCTGGTCCAGCCACTTGATCCCTTCTGGAATTCCAATTGCAGTCTGCTTGTCAATCTTGGGATTGTGGAAGGCAGTAACTACATCAAGATGATAGATAGTGGCATGCAGTTCGAGTGCTAGTGCTACATATATTCGGAATGTAGTTAGCCATGCCACAGGAGCAAAGGTCTCACCATAATCAAGCCCAAGAACTTGTTCAAATCCTCTGGCAACCAATCTCGCCTTGTAGCGATTACTTCCATCTGCATTTCTTTTGATCCTAAAGACCCATTTGCAGGTAATTGGCTTTCTATCATAGCTCTTACCATGTGTGAAAGTGCCATGTGCCTTCCGTGAGCTATACTCACTTCTCATTGCTTCTTGCCATCTCGCATCTGGAGCAGCTTCTGAGTAACACTCAGGTTCTCTCGTGTCTTGTAGCGTCTCAACCACATATGGGAGAGCATCAGTCTTGAGACTGGAACTTGCATCTGTGAGTCCAGGATTGCCTTGAATGCGACTTCATCTGCGTAGGCTACCCTCAGATCCTTGATCTGGCTCTCTCTTCTCCTCCGGTCTCTCTTTTTGAGCCGGGCTATCCTCTACGTTACTCTGCTCATGCAGCTTTGCCGTTTCAGCAATATTCGCAGCAGGCGGTTCTTCTATGCTAGCTTCACTAGTAGGGATCTCGCTTGGCTTATCTTTGTGTACCTCCACTATCTTTGGAGAACAAGCCACTGGCCCACCGTCTTTATCTTCTTCGTCAGAGTAGACCTCTTCCGGTAGAATAGCTTTTAGGACATTGTCAAAGCTCGCATTTCCTACTATCTTCTCCTCATCAAATATGACATTTGATGCTGTAATCATGCGCTTTTCTACTGTGTCCCACCGCCTCCACATCGTAGTGGCATCATGGACGTAGCCTATCATAATACATAAGCGGGACCTCTCTCCAAACTTCCTATTTGTGCCCTGGCGAGGAGGAATATGCTTGTAAGCTAAATATCCAAAGCACTGTAAATGATGTATTACTGGCTTCTTGCCGTCATTAAGCATCTCATATGGACTCTTATGGTTTAGTGGTCGGCTAGGTCACCGCTCATGTAGGTATGATGATGTCATAATTTCCTCTGCCCACATGGCAGTCGGTAACTTTGCATCGATTATCAAGGTGCGGGCCTTGGTAACTAGTATCTGGATCATCCTTTCACTTTTCCCATTCTTGTGCTGAGTATAGGGTGGTGCAGGCTCGAAGGAGATTCCTGACACTCGATGAATCCCTCGAAAGAGGCAATTATCGTATTCCCCTCTTGCATTCGCGCATCTGACCCTTGCGATAGGCCATTTAGGATAGGCTTTGTTCATCCGAGCAAGAAATTCCTGGAAAACCGAAGTCATTACTAGCGAATCTTTACTTTTTACAAAGTAAACCCAAACTCTCCTTGAGTAGTCATCTATGTAGACCACAAGGTATTTTTGGCCTGAGAAGGAAGGAACCGCAATTGAGCCACAAACATCAGAGTGAATGAGCTCAAAGGGGCCCGATACTGGAGGAACTGGAGTGCGAATAATGTTTTGGTGCTGCTTTCTGAGTATACAAGGCTCACATGTTGGGACTAGGGCAGAGTCTTTACTCTTCGGTAATGATTTCCTAAGAGCTAGTCGAAGGCTATTCCGGCCTAGATGGCCAAAGCGTTGGTGCCACAGCTTTAGTGTTGGCTTGGCAGTACTAGTAGCAGCAAAGATCTCCGCTCTGGTTGTTTTCTGGCTGCTAACCTCGGCTTTCATTAGGTAGAGGCCATTGGTAAATGTAGCCAGTTCAATTTGCTGGTTGGCCGAACCAGCTGAGGGACCAATGATTGAACAACTCATTTCAGTAAAGCTAATTGAGTATTGAGATGAGAGTTGACCGATTGAGAGTAGGGAAATTGAAAACGAAGGAACATAGATTGCGCTAATATCTATGCTGCATTCAGAGGTGAGATTCAACGGAATCTTACCACTTTCGTATACAAAGATCTCTGACCCATCTCCCCGGATAATACTAATTGGTTCTAGCAAACGCGCTAGATAGTACAAGCTTGACTGCGAATGGCAGATAGGGTGAGTTGACCCCGAGTCGATTATCCACTCCTGGTAGGCTAACACTCTTCCTCCTGTGGCCACTAGTGCATGAACTCGGGTGACACTCACGGCAGCACTCGAACGGTTTCGCTCAGGTTGTCTTCTATGACTGAACTGAGCGGCTCGCTTCTTGGTCCGACATTCGCACTCTTTATGACCACGCAGGCCACAGTACCAGCATGTCGCGGGGTCTTGTTGTCCGCTTCCTCTTCTTTGGTTCCCTCGGTCACTATGTCTCCCACTGATATGAGTAGTAAAGCGGTTTTCTCTGTTGTTTCCCATAGGGAAGTACGCATGAGAGGTAAAGAGTGCGCTCCCAGAGATGAGGCTGGTGTTTGAACTCCCCTGTTCCTGTGTTCTTGTTTCGAGAGTAGCTTCCGCTTCTACTATTTTGGAAATTGGATTTTCCACGGAGTATCCTTCTGGCTGATGGAGGACGATATTAACGAAACTGTTGAATATCATAGGCAGTGTGGAGATGAGGTGAGATGAAAAGGCTTCATCCAAAATTGCTTGTTCTGTTCCTGACAGGCATCGTCTATACTGAAGTAGTTTCGTAATATAGAATTGAATAGGCTGATTCGCCTCTGGCTTGGACTGGTTAAACTGTCTTGCAATCATTGTTCGGCCAGCACGAGAAGCAGCACCATCGAGCTTTTCATCTAGTATATCCCACATATCAGCTGGCTCATCAATACTGCTAATGTACTCCTGGAGCTCAGGAGTCCAGGAGGCAAAGATCAAGGCATAGGCTGCTCCCTTTCTGCTGTGATATTCCTTCCACCGGGTATAGTTGTTGACTGATGGCTCTTATTCTTCTCGAAGAACAATCTTGAGACAGTCCTCACCCTGCATAAAGGCACCAACGTTCCTTGCCCAATATGTATAGTAACTGGAATTCAGTTTTTCCATTTCTTCAAACTTACAGCGGTATCTCTCCATCGGGAGTGGGGTTGTGTCGTTCATATTTGTGCTGACTAGTTTGGTATACGAGTCCGGGCTCATAACCTGTCAGAAATCTCGTATAAGAAAGGGTATGCTTGTAGAATAAGGATCAGGAATATTCGTTGTCACTTAGTGTGCATAACTACTTGGCTGCCCGAGCATGGTACTTATACCTCTGAGAGGTATCTATATACAGTAGTAGTGAGTGAGCTCCCACTATACCTAACCCGGTGTTCTTCCGTCACATTGAAGCCATTATTCCAACAAGGATGTTATATATGACATGATGAAAGTAAAAAAGGAAAGTAAAAACCCCATTTGCTTCTTGAGGGAAGGGGGTATTGTTGGGGGGGGGGGAAAGTATAGGAGCATTTCAGGGGGGAACCGGGTTCTTGTGGCGAGAATGTATTGGTACAGGGCCTGAAGGAGTCTATTGTCGGACCAGTGTGGGGCACCAGAGTCGATAGATGTTACCTCTTTCAGGAGGTGGTCTCTGTGACGAACGCAGGTGGCCCACTTCAGGATGGCATGGTGAAAGTGTTCTTCGTCTTGGTTGCACCTGGGGCAACATTTCAGTTCGTCTTGATCGAACTACGAGTGGTGGGTAGGTAGATAGCTTTTAGCGGCATGCATCTGATGAATCCTTCCTGCCACAAATTTCCCCAATCCCATGAAGAGGAGTGAGGAGAAGCTGGGGGGGTGAGCGTAGTAGGAGGGTGAGAGGTGTTGAGTCATCCATTCTTTGCGGAGCATCGCCTGGGCCCCTTTCCGGAGGATGTGAAAGGTGCGTCTCATAAGTGGGAAAGTGTAACTTCCTTCTGGGTGGTGGCGGGAATCGATAGGGCAACGATACTATCTATAGACCAAAGTGCGGTATCTAACGAGACTAAGTACCGTAGGCTTAGTCTAAGTTGTTGTCACAAACTTCTTACTATATCGCAACTACCAAGTAGTTTCTTATAACAAAGTATGTTTGATTATATTAGAATCTCAAAGCGAACTGAAGAAGTAACTGTTGAACCCGGTATATTGAAAACTCTGTCTGTCAAAGTCTGCTGTCTCTAAGTCTGGAAAATAGGGGGTCTTAAACCCACTTGGTAGGCAAACCGGAGTCTTGTAAACAATAACCATAAAGACTCCCAAAACTGTAGTCTTAAAACGTTACATAAAACTTATCAAGTATCAAACGATACCTTGACACAATAAATAAAACATACTGAGTATCAAACCATACTCGAAATCAAAGATAAAACATCATGAGTATCAAACTCAATCCTAAAATATACTGAGTATGAAACGATACTCGAAACCAACCCGTAACCCGTACCGGTTAAACCCCTAAAACCAGATCAAAAACATCATTTCATACATACAACAAAGAAACCTAAATCTCCTCCTTATCATGGTCAGTGTCCAAATGTGGTTCCCAGAAACCAAAGTCCACCGGCAGGACCGTAGAATGCTGTTCATAAGTATTCTCAGTAGAGGTAAAGCAAATCGTAATATACCTGTTAAACACTGTTGGAAATACCTCCCCTGGCATGTCATCGGTCCACCCTGCCTACACTAGGTCCTCCGCATTTTCGAGTCCTTCCACAGGTTTGCAAATATTCTGCCTATTTGGGTACCCTTTCTGTTTCACCCACAATTGCCCTCTGGAATGCCTCATCCTATTGTCAAGAATCGTCTCAACTGCCTACTCTTTCGCATCATCACTCAAAATAGGTGCCGGTTTGTTGTGGGCCCTTTCAGCGAATTGCTGATCATTAGTGGGGTGGTAGGGTCAGACCAGTGAACAGCGGAATGCTCCCTTCTGCCGTCGATATATCCTCAAATCCATACTAACTGTGTGGTTCTGGGGATGTTTATCGAATTCAATGACAATCAAAGGACTTCTCCATCGTGTTTGTAACTTCCTGGACCTGCCAGATTCTGTCGCAAATTGGTCACCAAATATGATCACCATTCCTCCAATTTCAACAGGTTTAAAATTGTCCTTTCTCTTAGCCGCAGTCTCAGTAGATCTATCTCATACTAGCTTCAGAGCCTGGTATGCCGCATTCCTGATTTCTTGGGGTCGGTTGTAATAAGCGTCAGAGGCAGGAACTGCAGCAGGGTAGACTCGGTAGATGTCTAAGAGGGGGTAGTCTTGACAATACACTGCTTTGTATGGGTACATGTTGATAGAATCAGAGTGGCCGGTGTAAGAATATAATGCCACTTCAGGAAGGAAAGTGAGCCAAATGGTTTGGCAGAGCTTGGTGACAGTTCTCAGGGCAGTTTTGAGTGCCCTGATCTTCCATTCACCCAGCCCATTCGTTTGGTGATGCCCGGGTGCAGCCATAATGTGTTTGATCCACATAATCTTCAATGTGAGCTTCCAGAGCTTAGAGTTGAATCATGGGTCAGCATTACTGACAATCGAGAGAGGGAATCGATGATGCGTAAAAATATGGTGCCCGAGTAGTTCAGTATTTTGTACTGCCGTTGCAGTAAGCGATGATGGGATCAGTCAACTGGATCCCACAGCTCTATCTACCACTATCAGGACCGAATCCTGGCCTTTCAATTTGATAAAGAGACCCATGGAATGAATAGCATAACTTAGAAATATCTCAGAGGGGAAAGGGATGGTTTGAGCATCACTCACTGGTAGGGTGTTGCGTTCTTTGTTGCCATGGCATAACTCGCATTGCCTAACAAAGTGCGTAAAATGCGGCCGCGTTTCCGGCCCGTTGTTACAATCCTCTCTTCCCTGGGTGATACTTGCAGCAGGTAACCGATAGTTTTCTAACGATCGCTTTCCTCGCTCTTCAATAACTGTTGCGATAGCTACGTCCATGGACTCCTATCTAACAACGTCGATCGCTAGGCTCATATAAGACCGTCGGGTCTTAGTTCGTGGAAGTATGATAAAGATCTTTTTGATTGAACGTATAGTATATGAAAGTACTTTGATGGTTGTGTGAAGAACCCAAATCCTCTGCCCCGAGGGTGCCCTTATATAGGGGTTCTTCCCTCAACCCTAACCCTGCGTGACTCGTACCCTCGCATCACGCGACTCCTGACTCATAGTGAGTCATAGTGTGAAATCCGTCAGCTGACTTCGTCCGAGTCAACTGCGTCCTATCTCACAACCAATCAAAACTCATAAAACAAGTCATGTGTCCTAACGGGGTCACATGTGCGAAACCCATCACTCATAACTATGAGTGATGTGCGAAATACATAAACCAGATGACCACAATCGTGCGTCATGTCAAATATCAACCAATAACAATAAACCAATGACACGCTATTGTATCGTCATGTGAAAACCTATGAGTCAACTGATCTCATAGTGTAAAAGATAACAAACCAATGACTAATAACTATTAGTCATGTGAGAATCTGCCTTGCCGAGTCACCGTTTGTGACATCAGCTCCCTTCCCCCTCTTGCATCGGTCCCACGATGCTAAACTCCTTCCTTCCACAGCATACCCCCGATTTGGCGCATCCTTTGTTTGCATCGGTTGTAGGCCTGTTGGAGTTTCTCTTTCTCCTTGTCGAGCCTTTCGAGGTCGTTGTCTTTTGCCACCATGATTTGAGCAGCGCGATCGAGTTGGCTTCGGAGGTCCGAGATCTGTGTTTCCAGAGTTTCCATGGTTTTTTCGCTCCCCTTTCCCTCCAGCCGTGTCCTCACGGCTTTTCTCTTCCTCGGTTCCCTTTTGGCAGTCTTCGACAGTTCCCCTTTTTCTCCCACTTGTCTGGGGCAGTATCCGGCGTCCACCTTTTCCCACCGGTGTTCCTTGCAGTTGTCGTTCAAACAAGGCTCCCAGCTCATGAGGTCTCCATGGGCCCTTCGAACCTTTCGCTGACGAGGTTGTTGTTGTGGGGCCCTGTCCTCTCCTGGGTTCGCTTCCATCTCCTGTCGCTAGTCGTGGTCGTGGGCGACACTTGGTTTTCTCGATCTCCTGGTGAATTGTGGGTACCAGCCTGACCCTTGTTTCTCGCTAAGATGGATTTGACATCCATCGTCTGTGCAGTCCGTCCAGTTCATGGAGGCGTGTGCCACCTCCCTCTTTGGGAAGCCTGAGTATGATGGGCTAGTGGGAGTAACGTTGCGAGCGATGGGCTGGGCCTCGCTCTCCGGCGTGTGTGAGCGTCGTTCCTGTTTGACCACGGGGGGAGGTGCGGATGACGATCTGTTGATCGTGACGTGTATCCACTCCGGGCTTTCTTGAGTAGCGCCGGTGGAATTGTTGGACTGTGTGTTCTGCATTGTGGAAGTTTTCTGCGGGGTACGAGACATTATCATGTTCTGGTGAGTGGCCTTTCCACTTGGCTCGGTATTGGAGCTTGTTGTAGTGGAGTTGAGAGTCGATGATCTCGTCGAGTTCGTATTCGTCATCTCCTTCTATCTGGGTAGGAGGGGGGGGTTCTTTGATCTGTGAGGGGAATCAGTTGTCTTAGTAAGGTTCTAGGAGGGCGATATGGAATGTATTGTGTATGGCCATAGAGGGTGGTAAGGCCAGCTTATATGCGCTTGTTCCATTCTTTGCCAAGATTTTGAATAGTCCGATTTTCTTGTAGTCCAATTTCTTTGATGGTCTTGTGGTCTTGATATTGCGTGGCAACAACCACACCGTATCTCCTGATTGTAGGTTCGGATCGGTTTTCCTGTGTCGATCGTGGTATTTTTTTTTTTGTCGTAATTGTGCGGCCACCATCTCGTTTCTTAATGACTCATATAACTGAGTTATTTCTTCCGGTTCCGTTTGCTTTCCTTGGATCAGATGACCAATAATCTCGTATTCGGGGTTGATTCCGTAATTTGCAAAGAAAGTGGTGTGTTTGATAGTCGCCTGATATCCATTGTTTTAGGCGAATTCCGTGAGTGGCAGGTAATCACACCAGTCGTCTTGTTGATAGTTGATGTACGCTCGTAGGTATTGTTCCAATATGGCATTGGTCCGTTCTGTCTGTCCGTCTGTTTGCAGGTGGAAAGCCGTGCTGAGTCTTCCTTCGATCCCTAGTTTCGCCGTTGTTTCCTTCCATAGGTCTGAGGTGAATAGTGTCCCCCCGTCGGTGATGATATCGTGTGGCAGTCTGTGTAGCCTCACTATCTCCTTCATGAAGAGAATCGCGAACCGCCGTGCGTCCAGGTCCTTTGAGCATGGTATGAAATTGCTCATTTTGGTCAGTCGATCGATGACCACTAGTATGGTGTCATATCCTTCTGATTTTGGCAGGTCCGTGATGAAGTCCATAGTGATTGATTTCCATGGTTGATTGGGGGTTTCGTTTGACTGTAGCAATCCGTAGGGTGCATGTCGGACCACCTTGGTCCTTTGACATGTGTCGCAATTTTTTATCAATCTTTTGATGTCTTCTCTTATCTTCGGCCAATAGTATCGTCGACTGATAAGTTCGGTAGTTTTTGCCGTTCCGCCATGTCCCGCCTGTGGGGGTTCGTGATGTTACGCGATAAGAGTGGTTCGTATCCCTTCGTCTTCTGGTATCCAAATCTTTCCTTGATACCATAAGAGGTCGTTCTTCCATTGGCATAGCCCCAACGCTATTCCCGTCATTTCTTTTCTTCCTTCGTCCAAGTTTCTTTTGATGTCTTGGATCCCTTTGTTGACATTGCTTGCCTTCTGTATTTCTCCTCGTCCTTGGCTTGGAATTCCGTTGTTTCCAATACGTGGAGTTTGATTTCGTCCGTTTCTGGGGTATTCCAGTATCGTTCCTTTGGCAGTAGGATCCCCACATTTCGAGTGAGTCTCTTGTCTCCTGCTGTGGGTAGGTCTCCCTCTCTCCTTGTGAGGGCATCTGGCTTTCCTCCTTCCTTTCCTGGTCGGTATTCGATTTTGAAGTTGCATTGACTTAGTTCTTGCATCCATCGTGCTTGTCGTTCGTTTAGTTCCTTCGTTGTCATGAAGGTCACTAAGTTCTTGTCGTCCATGAGGACCCGTATCCGTTTCGGATTTCCTCTGGTATACCTTCTCCATTTGTGGAATGCCAGCACTATCGCCAGTAGTTCCTTATCCTGTATGTCGTAGTTGCATTCGGTGTCCGACATCGTCTTGGATCGGTACGCAACTAGTCTCTATTTTCCGTCCTGGCATTGCTGTGATAGTATACCAGAACAGACGTATTTTGAGGCGTCCGTTTCGATCTTTGTCGGTGCGAGGGGGTCAAAGTAGACCAGTACTGGTGCCGTGGTGAGTTTCGTCCTTAATTCGTCGAAGGCTTGCTGTTCTTTGTCTCACCATTCCAAGTTGCCGATGCATTCCTTTTTTGTTCTTGCAGATAGTGGTTTGGCCGTCCTGCTGAACCCTTCTATGAATAGTCGGTAAAGGTTGCAGAAGCCTAGGAAGCATTGGATTTGCTTTATTTTCTGGGGGGTCGTCCAGTCCCAGATGGCTTGGGTCTTGACTGGGTCTGTCCTGACCCCTTGTTGTCCGATGATAAATCCTAGATATACCGTCTCGCTTTGATGGAATTCGCACTTGGATGGTTTGACCTTCCTCCCCGATTTTCGTATTGCCTCGAGGATATTGCTGACGTCCTTTCGGTGTTGTTGCAGGGTGTTTGAATATATTAGTACGTCATCCAGATAGACGATGCAGGACATGTCGATGTGTTCCATAAGGACCTCGTTGATCCATCGTTGGAACGCTGCTGGTGGGTTGCATAGTCCAAATGGCATGACTAGATATTCGTAGGTTCCCAGTTTTGTTGAAAAGGTGGTCTTCCATTCCTCTCCTTCTCTGATTCGAATGTTGTGGTAAGCGTCCTTGATATCCAGCTTAGTGAAGTACTTGGCGCCTCCTAGTCTGTCCAGTGCTTCGCTAATGAGTGGTAACGGGTGTCGATCCTTCTTGGTGACTTCGTTGAGCGCCCGATAATCGGCGCATAGTCTGAGTTTGCTCTCCTTTTTCTTGACGAACATGATCGGTGATGCTCTTCCTGACTTGACCCTTCTAATCCATCCTCTGCTTTCGTTCTGTTTGATGTATCGATGGAGCTCCTCCAGTTGGTCGTAACTGAGGGCATATATTTTCTTGATATACGATATTTGCCCCTCTTCTAGGTCAATTCCCAGAGCGATACCGGATCGGTGTGGCGGTACTGACATTTTCTCTCCTTTTTCGAACACATCCAGCAGGTGGTGGTATTGTTGAGGGACCGTGTCCCTTACGTCCTGGTCTTCGTTGTTTTTCTTGTTCTTTATCACCAGCTCGGTGCTAATGTTGATAGCTTCCAGCTGAATTTCGTTGTCGACATCATCCAATCTTAGGATGCCTGTTGTTTCTCCTTTCGGTAGAATTGCCCGAAGGCTCTAGCCGTTATCTCGTTGATTTCCATATGTGCTTTGTCCTTCTGGCCCGTGACCCTGTGGTCCATGGTGGTGTCAGAGCTCCCGAATCCCTGATCTCTCCTCTCGGTATCGTCCAACTGAGTTACTTCTTGTAGTTTTTTGTTGTCGAATTTTTCGATGATCAGTTGTGCTATTCGGTCTGCTTTCTTTACTCGATATGGTTGGTCTCCTAGGTTGGCTAGGACCACCTTCACTTCTCCTCTGTAGTCGGAGTCCATTACACCTGCATTTGTCATGAGTCGGTGTTTGACTGCTAGACTGCTCCGTGGTGCAATTCGTCCATAGGTCTCGTGAGGTAATCCAATCGCTATCCCTGTCCCAACAATTGCCTGCCCTCTGGCAGGAACGTCGGTTCCTTCGTTAGCGTACAGGTCGTGCCCTGCCGCTCTTGCTGTTCCCTTCATAGGCACTCTGGCCTCCGCGGATAGCTTCTTAACTCTGACACTCTGGTCATTGGCCGTCGGGCCACTCTTGGTCGTGGGACCTTTCTTGGCCTGGATCTTGGAGAATCTGGTGATGAGGTTCTCTTCCAGGGCTTTATCTTCGGAGACCGCATATGTAACCGGCGAACTTTTGAGACACCAAGTCGTACATCGTTCGCTGTTGAAGGTGATCCGTTTGTTGTTCCACTCGATCGTTGGGTTGTGTTCTTTTAACCATGGCATTCCGACAATGACCTTGTGGTTTTGGAGATTTGCCACCTGGAAGGTTGCCAATTCCCTATGGCTACTAATGTCCATAGGTACTTTCGTGATATGGGTAACGGTACCCGGAGCGCTTGGCTTTCCGTCCGCAAGGTAAATCTCCCTTGGGTTTTTTGCTTTGATCATCTCGATCCCGTGTTTGTTGCAGACCTCTCTGTCTATGAAGTCTTCTGTTGGTCCTGAGTCGATCATGGCGTTGATAGTGACTGACTCTTTTTCGCCGTGTAGTTGTATTTTGACCATAATATGGTCCTTGTGGTTATCGAGTGTTTCCGTTCAGTTGAGTGCCGCGTAGTAGTTTTCCCTGATGATGGGTTTTCGCTCGGGTCAGTCCCTCAGACCATCTTTTACTGGGTACAGTCGTCGTTTCCCGACTGTTCGGGTTCCTGTTCGACCTCCATTTCCCTGATCGTTGGTCTGGGTTGCCAAGGGGCGGTCCTTTTCGCGGGTTGCTAGCTCCTTGTTTGTGCGTCGAATGGTTTGGGTCCCTCTTTTTTCGGGCAACTCCTGGCCAAGTGTCCCGGTTGTGCACACTTGAGGCATAGTTGTTCTCGTATCCTTCTTTGGAATTCTTCCCTTGAGCTGTTGAATCTTGGTCTCTTTCGCGTCGCGTCGAGTTCCATCAGGTCGCCGTAATTCTGATTACCATTATTGGTGGGTCGGCATATCCCGTCTGGGTTTCGTGGTCTGGTGGTTTCTCGTTCAGTGTGTTTTCTTGATGGCGATCCTTGGATATGCCTGACCGTGGCCAGCTTGGTTTCTTTCCTGATTGCCCATTGGGCTAGTACTTCGAGGCCTTTGTATTCCTCGCTGCTAGCTCCCCTGGCGTTTTGTAATTCCGTGATCATCCCTCCTAGGAGTAGCTCTCCTCCAGTTGAGTCGTCCAACTCGGCTTCACTAGCCACTAGGCGGACTTCGTTCCAGTATTCAGTAACTGATCCTTTGCCTTGTTTCATATTCTTCAGTCTGATCCTTGCCTCTCCTTTGGCGTCGATCACGGCAAATTGTGTTTGTAATTCCGCTTTAAACCCTGTCCAATGGTCCCTTGCTGGGGTGATTCGTTCTTCTGCGTATGGTGTGATCCAGGTTCCTGCGTCGTCCCTTTGGAGGGTTGTCGCATAGAGGATCTTTTCCTCATCGTGGCCGTTTTGCCACCCTACTGTTCTGTAGTACACTATGAGTTGGGCTAGCCATCCTCGTAGTTTGTGTCGTTCTCCTCGGTAAACCTCAGGTTCTTTGGCTTTGGGTTTCCTGGTCCCTCCGCTGAGGGACGTGACGATTTTTCTCCTCTGTTCTGGGCTTCATATCGGGGTTTTGTCCGAGGATGTAGCTCCTCCTTGTTCTGCTGTAGCCGCCCTCGTGTTTCGTCGTGTCCTTCCTGGTTCTTCAGTTTCTTGTGATCCAATTGGTGATGGTGGCGCTGGTGTTGTAGGGCTTGGTGCCCTCTCTTCTGTCAAGGCCCTTTCAAGTCCTTCTCCTAGTGAAAATAGGGCGAGATTTTCCGCTAGGGGGTCGATGTCGTTTTCGTTGTTGGTCTCCATTTTGTCTGTTTGTTAGGTGCTGCTGGTTGACGCAACCAAAGGTTACCCTCCTCTCTTCCCTGGGTGATACTTGCAGGAGGTAACCGATAGTTTTCTAACAATCGCTTTCCTCGCTCTTCAATAGCTGTTGCGATAGCTAAGTCCTTTGACTCCTATCTAACAACGTCGATCGCTAGGCTCATATAAGACCGTCGGGTCTTAGTTCGTGGAAGTATGATAAAGATCTTTTTGATTGAACGTAGAGTATATGAAAGTACTTAGATGGTTGCGTGAAGAACCCAAATCCTCTGCCTCTTTTTTCTTTTTTTTTTTTTTTTTTTTTTTTTTAATGCGTTAATTTTTTTTTTGTAAAAAAA
>Ga0307507_10004137_pt1 | contig 26379 bp, 24 predicted proteins | sample 7_EM_MG_FD_207223 | JGI IMG/M metagenome (GOLD analysis project Ga0307507, IMG submission 207223) | Populus trichocarpa ectomycorrhiza microbial communities from riparian zone in the Pacific Northwest, United States - 7_EM | ecosystem: Host-associated > Plants > Roots > Unclassified | place...
GTCGATCAGGCACCATATGAGTACCGGTACCAACACCTCCACCTCCACACAGTCACAAAACAAAAACCCCTTTTTCCCCTTTTCACTTTCACTTTCGTTTCCTCACTCCTCGAATTTCGCATTGTTGCTGCTCCCCCTGAACCCGTATTGCGCTGGGACTAAATTTGGAAAGAAATCAGCCGCGGAAAAAACCAATTCGGTGTCGCGTTAACTTATTTCCGGGCGCAACACGCGAGGTCAAGTTGAATGCACTGCCCTGGACCCACCCCACGTGTGAGACTTGGGCTTTTTGTGAATTGTTGCGCGCGGGAGTGAGGGAGGGAGTGAGTGAGGGAGTGAGTGAGTGAGTGAGTCAGGACTCAGGGGTTTTTTCGAGAGAGAGAGGAAGAAGGGGAAAGAAAGGTATGGTGCTGGATCGCAGTAATGTCCTAATTGTTAGAAGGGTCTCGGAGGTCCTTTCTTTTTTACTCGCATGATACCGGTATTCGTTCAGGTACGATGACTGGAGCCGGTTCTCACCGTCCTGACAGTACTTGAGTACTAGTACAGCGCAGTATGGTTCATCTATGCGCAGTATCGCTGGCAGCTCCGATCGGCCTACCTACCTACCACGCCAGGTACAGTACCTTACCGGTAACACTCGTCAGAAGTCAGGCACATTTGTAAGAGTAATTCAATTACCATATGATACCATTCTTATCGTATCATTAACTCCGCATCGTCAGAACACCTCGCCCCAGGCCCCACATTTAATCCGGTGCCCTCATCGTCATCGCTCATCCTACCCATCACGCGGAAGAATAATTAATCCGGCTGGCCGGCGGCCCGCACATCGCATCACTCGAAAATTCACTCTTGCACAGCCCCCTGTTCACAAAGAATCTGTGAGTCATGCGCAACGTTGGCAGGGGCAACACAGAACGACAACGAGTAAGACAGAGGGAAAAAGTACCAGTATCATAACAGCTCACCTATCACGAGGATTGATTGATAGGATGAGCGGCTGACAGACAGGGCAGGAGGAGCCCTAAAGGAGCGCGGTCTTTTTCGAGATGGGGGGGGAGGGGAAAATACCGGAATATCTTTGCGGTCACGAAGTAAATTTAACTATCATACGGTCGGAAAGTAAATACATCGAAAAAAAGTAAAGAAAGAAGAGTTTTGCTAGTGTGAATATTAGTATGATATGATACAAGTACTCATAGATAATATTGATAAGTCAGAATAATGAATTCTATCGAAAGGTAAAATACTATCCTGAGGAAGATAAAAGGAAAAATGAGGAGGAAATAAAATAACTCCTATTCGTACAAACCCACCCATACATAATACATAACGAAATACAGTAAAGTAATAGAAAAAAAGAGAAAAAAACAAAACGAAAAAGGAGATTGATATCGGTAAAAAGAAAAACCCCCATCTAGAGTGTCCATCCATCCATCTTACAAAAAAAAAAAAAACCCCCCCCTCCCGAAAAAAACCTATGCATCTACCGGGTATGAATGCGATACAAAATTTAGGAGAAAAAAAATATGGTACATGATATGAGCCATTTACACCCTGCTATGCGTATCTGAGAGTGAGAAGGAAGAAGAAGAAAAAAATTGAAGGCGGGTGAATTGAGATGGTTGGGAATGGGTGGCGGGGTGGCGTGGCGGGTAGCATGCGCGGGGCATGAGGTGAAGAGCTTGCTTGCGTGTTCTGGCGAGAGAGTTTGGCAGCCAGGCGAGTGGTTTTTTTTTTGTTCTCGGAGGGCTTGCGTGGAGTAGAGCAATCGATTGCCAGTACAGTACGTTTCGAAGCAATGGTAATTCGACCGCCGTCCTCTTCTTGACCGTTGATAGTGATAGTGTTTGTCCCCAAGGCCGCCGCCAAAAAGGCGGGGACCTCTCATTTCCATATCTATCCGTTTCCATTTCCAACCCGAGTCGTTTAACGCGAAATCCACATCCATCAGCCGTGGAAAAAACGCGTGTTTGCGGGGCAGGAAACCCATTTCAACTCTCTAGAAATGCGATGCTCTCCTGCGACGAATTCATGCTGCTGCTGAGGCTTGCCAGGGCCATGTTCTCATCCTCATCCTCGCAGAAGTACAGTGGGGCGTTCTCCTGCGACTGACAGGCGACGGGTTGAAGGGAGCCGAACAGCATGGTCTCGTGTCGTCGGAGCGAAGGTATTACGCGGGTGCTGCAATACTTGCGACGTCTTCCTGCGCTGCTGGTGCTGCTGTTACTTGAGATTGAGTCGCTGCTAGCAGGAATGGACGGTGGGGAGGGAAAGTTGAGAATTCCGGCCATATTGGAGGTTTGTGATTTGTGAAGTTGAAGGAAGAGCGAGTAGTGGTGGTGGCTTTGGAGAGAGTTATTGAATGTGGGAGGTTATGGTTCTTGTGAGTTGTGTGAAGTGTGAAGGTTTGTTGAGTGTGTGAAGTGGGGAGTGTCCAAGAGAAACTCTTAAAGAATGCAGTCAGAACTAACTTTGTTCCATCGATAATGAGGAAAGTTGGGGTTGGGGACAGTGGGTATTTGTACGAATACAAATGATACGAGATGGCATTGGCCACCCGCTCGGGGGACCTAGACCCAGACTCGGTGACTGCTTGCTGACCCGGAGATATTTTTTTGTTCATTTTATTTTTGCAGTTTGTTGGCTGTGCTCCGTTTTGTGTGCTGGTTGGGACAGGGTGTGTGTGTGTGAAAGTGGTGTGGTTGGTGTCACACCTAGACTGTTTTGGGATTTATCAACCCCGATACGCTGATATGGGTCTCACACCTGTCCTCTTGGCCCAGTTCTCCACTGGTATTGGTGCGTCGTACAGGGACATAATTAGGGTACCGCACGCGCCGAATAGAATCGAGATCTTGGAATCGCTGGAATGGATATTATGATGTGATGATGATGGATTGGCAGAGGCAACAGAAGGGCTAGAGATGGATGGATCACGAGTTTGAAGTGTCGCTATTTCCCGTGTTCGCCTCCTTCGCTCTCTCTCTCTCTCTCCCGTTTTTCTCAAGTCTTCCTGGCTACTTGCTACGGCGTCGACACCTGCGAGACCGGATTTATGATACCGAGATGTTGAGCATTAGGTTTCGCCCTGAGTGAGACTCACCCACTGCTCGCCTAATCGGCTGCCTTGACTCCGCAGGAATTAGCATATTCCCCCACCCTAGAGCTTATTTAATTCACAGAGTGCAGTGCCGGTATTAGGATCACCAGGTTAGAGCATTGTACGGGGACAACTTGGAGATGGGCTGGATTGAACTGGATACTCGGCTGACAGCACTATTATGTATGATCAGCCCCGGCTGTCCATTACGGTGTTCTGCCTTACTACCGTACTTGCTCATCAAACAGAGCTCATGACACCAAAGCCCATCCCACTCGAAAACTCGACCTATTTATCACCCACTGCAACTCCCCCAGAGTAAAATAAAACCCAACCTTCATACCCAACTTACCGGCACAGTCCGAACCCGCCGGCTACCTAACCTAGCCCATCCCTTCATTTCCAGGTGAACGAATGATACCGAATCCTCAGCGAATCATGCGGCTCACGACATGGATAGATCACGTGTGTGCGCGCGTATCACGTTTCATGAGTCAATAACGCACGCGGGGATTTTACCTGTTGTCCCGGTGTCTACCTATCATACACCCCTTTTTTCTAGCTTCCGATCTCTCTAAATAGCCTTCTCCACCCGTCCATTCATTCATCGGTCTGCCAACGTTACCGTATTCCTTTTGCTGCACTTTTCTTCTTCCTCTCGCTCATGCAGCAAGATGTGTTCGACGATATTCAGGCCGTTGATCGATTTTTGGGCTCACTTTGTGGGGCAAAGGCCAAAGCGGGACGTTGATAGTGAGGGGTATGGTGGTGGGTGGGGGTATGGGAGTATTGGGAGTGAGGATAGCGGGTATTTTGCCGATGTTTCTGAGGAGGAGGAGGGGGAGGAGGGATGCATGGATGCATGGGGTGGGCTTGATGCAGATAGGGCGAGATTAGAGGCACGGAGGGGAGGCTACGAGCCTTGTTTAGGGGTTTTGGGGAGTATGAGGGTCTAGAGTTCTTCATGGACTGGGCTAAGATGGAGGGGCAGGAGGGTAGAGGGGGCAAAACCGGCGTTTTGGCGTTTTGGCGTTTTGGCGTTTTTGATTTTTTTTGGTTGGGTTTATATTGCTTTTCTGGGATACACTTGGGATAGATTTACTACTGTATTTGCTATCTCATACTATTACACTACTTATAATCTATAGTCGACTGCCTGACGAGGTATCGTATAATAGTAATAATAATCTAATTTGAAACAATGCACGAGACACGAAATTGTGAAGAATAGAGGTTGGTATAAAGCAAGTGAAACTATTAGAATGTGAGCAGGTTAATATGATACCGATACGAGGGGGTGTTACAATCGCATGCCTAGCCTCGTTTACTCGGCCTGAGGTTTGTCCGTTGAGGATATTGTGCTGTTTGTGTTACGGGGGAGCTTCTAGCGATTGGACTTCTGTACATAGATTTGTGCATGGTAGCGCACTCTACCTATCTGTGCATTTAGAGCTTCAACGGTGTTGAATATGGTGTGGAAGGTCGAGCTATGCTTGGCCACTTACTTTAAGTGAGGCGAGAACGCACTTCGACGGTAGTGGGGTCAAAGTGAGCATATCCGCAGTGTACAGAGTAGTCAGAGCGGGCAGGTGTGTAGGGGGAGGTTGGATTAGACTTTGGCGGGAACTACCGTACGGTGGAAGATTGCGTGATGCCCCGCACAGGAGAATGAACCCCGGGCTTTTCTTGGGACTGAGACAAACGTTGAATATCAGCTTGGCTACTCCCCTAACTTACTCCGTTGGTGTATTTGATGGGAATAATGGGTTTACAGACGTAAATTACTGTAGTAGAATTCCTCCCTCTGTTCTGCTTAGTGAATTGATCTTAGCAGGCAAGTACTGTGCCTGGAGACAGGGATTTGCAAAGTATATGGCAAAAAGTCAGTGCATGTTGGAGCACCCATATGAGCCCAGGCCCATGTTTTCGGATACCTCTTGCTTGCTGCGAGTACAAGTTAACTTAGGTATCGTAGAAACTCTTGGAATCAACTATCTCCACCAGTCCCGCTACCACCAAATTCAGAGACGGAAGCTCTCGAGAAGGAAAACGTTCCCTAGGTAAGAATACTTGTGGTCGAGGGAAGCAGCCCATACAGCAGATGTCCACGAATATCGCCGCCACCCGTCCCAATCTTCAGCTATCACTCGCCTACCCTACAAAAGAAACTTATGACCAACACTCCCAGAATGAGTTAACAATCCCCAAAACAAAAACCCTCAGCAGACACCCTCCGTCATTCATCGTCACAAAAACCGTTACAAAAAAATCTCGCCACCATAAAATTACTCAAAGCGCACCTACCCGACAGCGCGATATAAATCTTTTTACATTTCCAGAGCCGACGATATCCTATCATTCCTTCTTTCAGGCATCTCAGTACCATCCGCCAAGACCCACCCACCATCTCGCCTCCAACTCACAAATTCTTCGAAGGGAAAAAAGAAATCTAGAACCCTCTATGGAAAATTTCTCTCTCTCTCTCTCTCTCTCTCTCGCCGTTTTAGCCTAGATACCTACATCACAGGCTTTTTCTTATCGTGGTTCCTGCTTCACTTTATGATTCCGCCTGTTTCTTTCTCTCTCTCTTTTTCCAACACATGTTTCTCATACTCCGCCTTAAAGTGTAGCTACCGTAGCTAGGCGTTGAGCGTCATGCGGGTAGGTATCCGTCCTTCATCGTCATCCCTCTAGTCCGAGAATCGAGGTTGCCTGATTTTGGTATTAGGGTAAAGTTACTAGAATCTGATACTGGTATCGCCTCGCCTTGCACGATTTTCCGGATGGAGTCGCCAGCTGTATTCGAGTACAGCGTGGCGTGGCAAGGGTGTGTGTGTGATGTGGCGGCGCTAAGAGTGTCACGGCGGCAAGGCGGGCGCATTTGTTTGTAATGCGAAGTTTGACGTGTAGTGCGGCGTTTTCTCGCTAAACCCGTTATGGCAGATAAGCTGAGTTTGGGAATTCGGGATGTCATAGTGGCAGGGGTTCAGAGGCAATCACGTGATATCACTCGGGGATTTGGTCCCTGAGGGGGGTTATGAGTTGGAACGGCTGTTTGCGTGCTTGGACGGGTGAAGAATTAGGTTTTTGCGAGCGGGGCTGGTGGTCGTTAGGAAGTTGGGTGTTTCTCTTTGTTCCACGATGGGATTTGAGGGTTGTCATTCTAGGACTGGGAGTTTAGTGTTGATTACGAGCAATTGATTTTAGGATTACCATCTGAGAGGTGGGGGGGGAACTTGGAGATGGGTTGGAGCTTTTGAGAGCCGTGGGGTCACATTTGGAAGGGCATTGGTATCTCTTCATTCATAAATCCTTCCTTGATATTGACTAGTAGTTTTCCCTTTGGTGGTGGTCCTTGGGATCCCTTCGACAATCCTTGGTTTAGATTTTCGAACATCGGCACTTGATTATCGTTTTATTCGTTTCGAAGAGCAGGTGAAGGAGAAAAGGGAAGTTCGCATCGATGATTTTGCTTTCTCTAGTGTACGAGTGCTCGAGTGTGTCCATGGAAATCGGAAAAAGAGATCAGCAGAATCTTATAGGGGAGTGAGCAGATAGTATATAAGTGGAAAATAATAAGCACTGGCAGACACAAACAACTTGGAGTGGATACCAAATACTCGAGTACATTATCTCACTAATGATAAGATATCCTGAGCTAATAAAGAGCATGGTAGGGGAATGTCGCCGACAGGATCATGTTGCGTCTCTGCTGTAGAAAAAATAAGCTTATTAGTAAGTAAAAAATATTTGCTCTGGGTGGTTGCAACCAGATTTGCTATGCGCGATATTGTCCTGTCGGTGATATTGTCTTGTCATGCTCTTTATAGAGATTTGTTGAAACTCCCAGAAGCTCTTTGGAATCTCCAAAGTTCATGTGTTAGAGAAAGGTAGACACCAATGCAACTGGTCTGGGTTTCCAATGATTATTAGATCAACAATCCTGTGTCTCTTGCCACAAGGTTCAACACAAAGCCCTGTTTTTGCCACCACCCTGAGTTTTCCGATTTTTATGGACACGCCCGAGTATCCCTTGGGGTGTCGAAAACAGTCAAATTCGGGGCCAGGCATGTTAATTCTCTTTTGGCGTCATTCGAGTGCTGTGATTCGTTGGCGATTCAAGATTGCGTTGAAAAGCCTGAACTCATAACTTTAAACAGCTAGCTGCTGGCTGATATGGGCCTAGCGTCCTAGTCGTGAATTTTACTGTTTCAGACCATCAAGGAATAATCTGTGGTGCTGCTGTATCAGGGGAGTTTCATAGGTACTTTTTGGCACGGGGCGCGGACCCTCGAAGGTTTTCCTGGAGGACAGCGAGTCCGAGCTCTCTCAAGGCGAGGGGCCTTGACGTTAGCTACCGATTCTCTGTGGGAGCTCTCATGTCGGGTGCTTGGGCTCGGGGTAGAAGACTAAGGCTAGGTCATGGCGAATATCCCTCAGAATTTTCCACATGGGTTACGGGATGCTGGAAAGTGAGAGACGAGCTAACAAAACAAGGGACCCTCGAAAGGCTCACTAGGTAAACTTGTCGTATTCTAGTTTATTCTGCGCAGTACGTGTACAACCATAGTAGGGCCTTTCTCGACTAATTATTTTTCACAGGCTCTGCTAATTAATCCTGGGGTGATCACAGTTTTCGGAGCTCGGGAGCGGAACTGTCTTCTCGATTACTTTGTTCTACTTGTAATAGATGTAAGCTAGACTATTCCTTTCTCATTAAGGGAGGTTAAGGTGAAATCTCCTAGCTTATATCTTTTGGTTCTGTTTCTCCCTCAACAACCGGCCGATGTCCCATATGTATCATTTCATGATACTAGAGAAGAACTTGATCAATTCTGTTGGCCTCGGTCTCTATAAAAAGGCTTCATAGCAAATTGGCTGACACCTGTAGGCAGAGGAGGCTGCTTGAATTAACTCTCAGTCTGTCACCAATGAGGAAGGCGGAGAAAGTATGCCTGGCGGCAGTTCTCAATACGGTACCTAGGATTTCTGGAGCTCACAGCCCTGTGTCGTCTTCCTAAGGAGTCTCACGATGAAAGTTGGCTCGTAGGGATGCGCGTGCTCGCAGGCTCGACTCGAGGACGGCTAGGACATCGCATTAAAGGTAATTGCTTTATGTAATAAGAATGAGGAAGTTTGGTGCGGAGAACCGATAGTGGTGCAATCGGGCTCTGATACTCGTAGTGTGGAATCGCTTTTAAAAAGAACTGCTATTGCATAGACTACCATCCAGATTCAAGAAAAAGGGCCGGATTTTGGCGGTAGACTATGCGATACCAGTAGCAATCCTTCTTTAAAAACGCTTCGACGGCACGAGCATTTTCCGCCTGGCCTTCAACAAGGTATGATGGGAGTTGGTGAATGACTTTCAATTGGTGGGGTGCGAAGCGCTGTAATCGTTGTTCATTAAACCGGATTGTGATAGGCGGAGCTCCTGCTGTAGGGTTGGTTCTAGCGAGAATTTGAGCATCGTGAAACCAGCTGAAAACGCCTGGGAAAAAAGAGGAGTGTAGGACCGACTTCTAGGTAGGGGGACTGCCCCTACAATACTTGTAAGTCGCTGAAAAATAAAAGTTTGGCCCGACCGGTGCCACTGGTATAGTGTGAGAAACGATACTGTAGATTAGAACTCTAGGTAAAGTTGACCTGGATACTGTGGCTTGCCTAATATATGTTAAAGTTGAGCAGAAGAAATAAGCTCTCTAAATGGTCGTAAGTTCTAGGGGAATAAAAGTACGGTTCTTACTGAACTTTATCATGACTAGAGAAGAGGGGAGAAGGAGGCGAGTGTGGGGTTTGGCTCATGGTCTTGGCAATAAAATGCGGTGCTAGGATAACATACGGAGTAGAGGGACAGCGAATAGGGGGCGGCGAACGATGCACCAAAAATAGTGGCAAACTCAAATTTGGTAAGGCTGCTCGCCGTACCCCTCCATCTCTCCCCTTACTACTCGTATGCTACAAGTATTTATTAAATACCGGTACTGGAGGGGATCGCTAGCTTTAGCCTCCCCGCTTAATTTCGTTCATGGTATATCACTCACATACTTGGTTTGGCGCTTATTTGGCAGATGCTCGGTTGTTTGCCATCACTGAATTGGTCTAGGTTTTCCAATCTCGCGTGGCACCGGGGCCTGCAGGTCGGCTTCACTGCAGATTCACCGCCTTCTGCAGAACAGTACGGTAACTCTATTTTTGTGGCCCCCCCGGGAAAAAAACGAATGATATTTCATGAGTTCCGTGGCAAGTATCCGGAAATAGGAGTGGTGAATTTGCGAATCCCTGTTTCCGGATATTTCTTGCCTGGGGCAAGTTATGATACATCATTTTTTAAGACAGAAGAGAAAAAAACAAGATAGAGAGGGTCCCAAGGTCCAGCTCTGAAGGTATAAACAAGGAGGGAATGTAAAGGTACCGGTATTGATTGCTTAGGCGCTGGCTAGACGTTGGGAAGGGCATCGTTTTTGTGGAATCTATAGGCATTTTGCGGCCACTGTGCCTATGGTGTGCTAGCCCTCAACCTGCGTCTAAGCACAACATGATACTATAGTAGTCGTAGGGTGTGTGCAATAACAGACAAAAAGTAAACTTGCCAACCTCGACTTTGAGGTTTATTACTAATCTGAGTGGTCTCGCTGCCTGGGAATTGCTCAAGTTCCTTTTCTTCTAGACTTTTTGTGCCTAATTCCTTTGCGCCCGATTCCTTTGCGCCCGATTCCTTTGCGCCCGATTCCTTTGTGCCCGATTCCTTTGGGAACCAGCAATCATTAATTTCGACGACTAGGTGTGAGGCGCAGCGTATCCCTTTCAGGGTTAAGAGAGAAACCGAGACGAAAAGCAGCCAAATTATGGTGATTTTGAGTAGGCTTAAAATCCATATAGAGTGAAAGAGGTCTACCTTATAAAGAACGGATGAGCCTGGTCAAGAGAAAAGGGGGAGGAAAAACCCTGACGCACCATACACGGCCCACATCGTTGAAACAGCTATATTTTGGCTTTCTGAGCTCTGGATACATATCGTGGTCGAGTTCTGTAGAACTTTGTCTAGCTTTAAGTTCAATTCTTGAATTGCATCTCCAGAGCCAACAACTGAGTTTGGGGGGCTATCTGGTAGCGCATTTTTCGTGTCTTTAATCTATAAATTAGCAATTGAAGAAGATGATAGAGACCTTCAGAACCCCTAATTCGGTTGCTTAAAGGAAACTTTTAAGTTGGCCAAGGCAGTTACACCATTCCTTTAGAGGTATAGTGGGGGGAGCTGGGCTGGTTGGATCCCTATTTTTTCTCATTTTTTCATAGGTATTCCTTAAACCGACAAGCCCCTGGACCATGCGAACTTAAAAATTTCCTTTAAACAATCGAAATGGGAGTTCTGAAGGTCTCTAATTCTCACTGTGGGCTTACCAGGTAGTTTTTTAGCATCCAGCAAAGGAGATCGGCCCGGGGCCGGCGTAGCGCCCGCGCTCGCCCGCTGTATGTTGGAATTGTGGGTTGGCGATGGTGGTGAAGCGCCTCCTCTGGCACCGTGAGGATATGCAACAGAAAATTGTCCGGCCAGCAGGATTGCGATAATGATGATGATGATGGCAGAGGGGCTCATGGTTTACGATCGTAGGGTGCGCTTTGGAGATAGTTTAGGGCCGTATACTGTGAGTAAGGTAGGCCTGAGGAGTGAGAATTCGTCCTGATAGAGGACTATATCAATTGTCCATTGTCGTAGCTAGGCAGGCGCAGGTTAGCAAGGCCGTGCCTGCGAAGAGCGCCTCTAGATGCTTTGATCGAGTACAAGTACAGGTACTCCTACAATTTTTGACGCGGGAACGACAAAAGCTCGCGTGTGACGAATCACTTACCCGCAAAAACTCGCTATCCAGCCAAACGTTGCCTGTGCGTTCCGAGATGGGGCTCGCCTGCATACGGAGGTACAGGGCATAAGCTTTGTAGGTTCTATAAGCGGGGTTTGCTGCCCTCACCCCTGTGGAACCTACAAAACTTATGCCAACACCTTAGAACCAACCCTCATCTCACCAGAACCATGGACACTAGTTCTAATGAGGCAGTATAACATACCTAATTAGGAGTTTTCTTGGCTAATTATTCAGCAAACCCTTTTTTCCTCATACAAGTCTCACAGTCCTCCTTCCCATACAAACTTTGAAGGCCTCTGCAGCCCCAACTAGAGGAAAAAGAAAATCCCTGTGTAAATATGTTCTAATAACTAATCAGGAAAGCTTTACAGAAGGAATTTTAAAAATTCTATCTAATGGTGCTGTTGTTGTTAGTTGAAAGTCAAGAGGGTAGGTTCTAAGGTGCCGGCACCAAACTCAATGTACACTGGTATTTTTTCTCCAGTCCGCCTTACGGGGCTTTTGTCTCTAGAATATCATGCACCGTGATAATTGCGTCTCCGCACGGGGCCCGACAGCCATGGCTACCCTTTCTGCTTTTTTGGGTTGATAGCGCGTGTCTCAAAAGCGCACATTTATGATATACCGTACTCGAGTAGCGAGTTTTTACGGGGGTAGAGTACTGGTGACCATGGCAGGCGAATTCTCTAAAGTAGGCCAACATAGGGAGTAGACTAAGAGGCTCGAGACATAAGTGGTGAGTACCGGTAGATTGCATGTAACAACCCAAACCATGCTACTTCATAGTCTCCATTCAACACTTTCTAAGGCTGGAAAATTTTTCAAAAACTATTATGGTCTAAAATTCTTTCAAATATTTCTCTAAGTGCTCATAGATTATTTAAGAATTGTTGGCTACATTGGCATGCAATGTCATAAAGTTGAAGTCGAAAACAGCACTAAGCCTTGCTGTCCCCCATACAAAATTGTCAGAAATTGCACTAAGGGCAATGGGTAATACTGACCATAGCTCTCTTGACAATTCCTCAACCAGCCTAGATACAGAGTTCTAAAGGGTTAGAAAGTAAAATCTAGGGAATTGTTGAACATATAGATGAAGATTTGGCCTGAATTGCTCCACTGCGTTGGTGGTTGGAAGGTTGTGAATATGGCTATTGTCAGTGGAAAGCCCTTGCACTGCTCATCATTTTTGGCGCCAGGCTCGTCCTTGTTACTGATATTTGTTCACCTCCGCCGGGAAGACTGTACTGGCAAAAGTTAGGAATAGTAGCAGTCGGTACCAAAGCCTCTAGTTTACTCATGGGGCCTCCAGGCCATCTTGGTCGCGCAAGTATGCTCTAGCCACTCAGCGTCGTGAGAATTTGACTGACTCTTCTTCTCTACTAAAATTTTGTGAAGGATGGCCCTCTTGCTCCGGATTCCCTGTCACACTCAGGTGGCCCGGCGGACTAGGGGCGGGTTTAATGCGGGCAGAGGTGCTTGCGGAAATTCTGCCTGCCGGCGAGCGCTTGTGTGTTCGTTGGTTATAGATCGCTCGGTGCTGTCTATAATACAGGCACGCGCATACGCACGCCCGCCGGGGGATGCTAGTACCACAGTCCACTTACTAGGCTATCAAGGTTGCTCACTAAATTTCGCCTTGAAGGTAGTGCCTGGCTGGCCATAATGCTCCTGCCAGTTATCGTGGCTTTGGTCCATGCCGGTTGTTCACAAGATAAGTAGGTTAATGGTAAGGCAGACAGTATCTGAGAGGAGAATGTCAATTGGAAGTCAACTATAAGATCAGGGGTGGGTGGAAGCTGCAGCGGTTTGCCTTTGATCTAGCATAAACCCCGAGTACGTTGTTCGGGAAGCAGGACCAAAAGAAGAGAGCAAAGTAATTTGTCACCTTTGAAACACGCGCAGCGAGACAACTCAGATGGTCTGTCAGGCAGCAGCAGAACCCATAGGAAACTCAAGCGTAGAAGTAAGGTAGAAAATGGGGCATGAACAGGGCTACTGATGGATGCGGGGTCCCCTATAAATAATCTAAGGGTGGACAATCTGTGACTTAAGCTCTACAGGATTTCGAAGTGATGCACCCTGACGTAACCTCTGAAAGATGGTTCTCATAGTCTGCGATCCCCCACCCCAATCGCCGCTGAGTATTGGCCTCCCCGTAATGTTTAGGCAGCTTGACAAGGGAGCTACTCATCAGCTTGTAAGGGTAATTGGGTTATAACGGGGGAGTTGGCCCCTCCTTTGACGGGCTGGATATATGCCTAGATAAACCCATGCACTAGGAATAAACTCCCATGCACGGACATCTCTAGCGTGCAAATCAGCTATGGCAGTACTCGAGCACCAGGGCTGGCTCGTGGATATTCCCAACGAAGTGTCGTATCGGATGCTGGTAGGTAGCTACGTGGATTACCCCTTCGCTCGGGTACTGGAGCAGCACCTATCCTACAGATCATCCGGGCTAGACCTAAGATTGGTAGAAAAGGAAGTGGCGAAAACGGAAAGACCCAGAGGAGCGGTAAGTTAAACCACTGGTTGGCCTTTATCGTGATACGGCCCCCTGCAGCAACCAGGTTTCACCTACCCGAAGACACGAAAATCTTTGTTCTCTAAGTTGCAAAATTGTTGCTTCTTTTTCTTGTTTCCCGCTTGACAGGCCATTGACTGATAGGACAATTGTTAGCAGGATGGGCCACTGCAAATGTTGTCTGAAGAGGTTGACTCGCCGCCCACTCGAGATGATAATATTGTGCACTGTGCTCACCTCCAAATACCTAGTAGTAGATAAATGTATAGGGGTATCGAGCTTTCTATTTTGGAAGAAAACAAAGAGGCGCCAAGTTAATTACATTTTAGTAAGTAACAACCATGTAAATAACTTACATATAGTTCATTGAACCTGGTACCCTCGAGTGATAATATATGTATTATGGACGGTGATAGTTCCCTATAAATTCTTGGGTTGGATGCGTAGGCAAAGAAGCCAAGTCCCATGACGTTTGGAAGACAACTAAAGTAACCAAAGGCGCAACCGAAAGGTTGACTTAATAAGAACTTGTACACTGCCAATAATTAAATTTAAATTTAGATTAAAAAGTTGTGTTCTGCTGTTAAGCTGCCGCCTCCAGCCCTATATTAAGCATTCGTGTATGATATATATAAGATCTATCCTGAGAACAGGGTTCAGTGCGAACTGCAGGCAAAATAACCCCTTGAAATCGGGGAGGGGAAGGGGTTCAATAGGGAGCTTCTGTATGCACTTCCAGAGCACAGAGACAAGGAGAACAGTGGATGGTCTCCACAGCGTCATAGCCTCCAAACCTATCTTAGAAACCTTCAGTCATCTGTGTGTTTCCCAGGCAGTTGGATGCCGATGAGCATCCTTAGAAGAGTTGTGTGATAACAAATAAAGGCGCAAGTCTAAGTCACACAGGGCCTGGTACTAAATGTCAAACTTGTTAGGGATGCTCTTTATCCCCCCTAGCCGCTACCCCCCCTACTACGTTACCCGGGTATCATTGAACATTATTGAAGGTTACACTTTTGCTGTAAGAAGATCCTCGTTCCGTCCAGGTCTTCACCAATAGAAGAAAATCGCGCAAACACGGGTTCCCGCAGGGTTAGTAAAGCATTAACGGCAGCTCTGTTCTATGAATTTCTGTTGTGAAACAAAGTTTATGCGCATGGGCGTACAACACGGGTCCGAGCTACATCGATGTTGAAACAAGCTACCCCTTTAAACCCAGTCTTTCTTGGATACAATTAACACCCACGCCCCTCGAGCTGTTATAGCATTATGAGTGTTTCCTTTGATAGAGCTGCTGCAGCGATTATCCTTGATAGCTAGTTAGGACGGGTCTTATGGCATTGGCTTCACAGGCATTAGGGAACATCCAAATTTATGTATAGGATATCACTCGCTCCCATTTATCGGTCTTTGTTGTATAGCTGTGAGATGAAAGAGGGAATAGCGAAGTAGCTTGAGCAAAGAGATATAATACTAAATATGAGAGCTGAATTGAGAGAATAATGAGGCCCTCCAAACACTGATAGGCCTGAATGCAGCTAGAGTGACAGGCGATTAAAACCGCACTCATCTAGCCTAAGAGCCATACTCCCGGCAACCAGATCCATCGCCCGCCGGGTTCAGTCCAGCGAGGACTCCCTGAAAACAGGCTTCAGTACCCGTCAGCCGTCTCCAGAAATGTACTTTTCAAGTCCAATCCGTCGGTCTATAGAGCTCCTACTTAGATTCATGGGAGATCTCTGGTAGGTTAGTTCCTTGTGAATAGCATGGTATAGCAACCCCTCACCTCTGGTGCGTTTCTTCATCTGTCAGTGTCTCTAATGCCCATGCGCCCACTATGCTTTAGCAAATAGACCTAGCTTCTAGATTATCTTTATCTCTCCATTATCCGATAGTTTGTAGATTAGACACGAGTGGTAGGTTAGGTCGAGTTGCCTTTACGATATATTTAAGGAAGCAAGTAAAGAAATTAAGGTAGACAGGGGGAGTGAGGTCTACTTTCAAGAGAGAGGGTTGGGGGAAGAGGCAGCCTAAAAGTTACAAGCATGGCAGCCAGGGTAATGGTACGCCTAATGCCTTAAGTATGATAATAATATTATTATTATTATAAAAATTTAATTAAGTCAAATATATTTGTCCACAGTCCTATATGGGAGAAATCCAACTAATATTATACTCTTATCATTGCGCTCTACCTAAATGCCCTTGGCCGTGCATATGTAATTAGAGACTCGCTTTCAAATCCTCTCTCAGTGCTTTTCCTCGTTAATGATATACCTATGAATATTGTGATTATTCCTTGGAAGGCATAGAGATCTAGTGGTTAGTAACCAGCGGCCAATGTCTGGGATTTTTTCTTCTCTTGTTTATTACATCTTCCTACAACTCTCTAGCCATGACAGCTCATCCAAAATAGCCCCACTTTAACCTAGCTATCCCTGCCAGACAATGCTCCTCAGCTGTGAATTCAAATTGCTCTTGAGATACTCCAATCCAGGTCGCGATTTTCCATTTCTCCTCCCAACCTCGCCCATGTAATTCCAAAAGCAAAAACATAATTCAGGGGCCATGACCTAAGGGTATAACATTATGACCCTAGAAAACTTAATTTTCTCACCTTCACAAGTTCTGTTTTCCACGTGGAAAAAAACTTCCGCGAGAGGGAACCAAAAAATCACATGCACTGGGATGCGGAGCGTGGCGCTAAAACTATAGTACTACCACCATTTCCCACCAGGTAAGTGCCAGCGATTGTGAGAGTCTGAAAACATCAACTCAGACATTACAGAACACGACACCGGCTCTGATGCCCGGGTAGAGAGGCAATCCACAGTTCAAGTTCTCTGTGAAAGGTGGTCCCATAATCTGTCACGTAACCTATTATAGTATCTCGGGGCACCTTGCAGTGTTTATTAGATAGCTAACTAGTTTAAGTATCATATAAAACTAGACTGAATGTCTGAGGCAATGAGGAATGGCGTTAATAACCAACCAACTAACTACCCTTCTCACAGCTAAGCCCCCATCCCGTTAATGGCAGTATTCAGGTGTCAGGGTAAATCCGCGAAGGGCAAAATTTAGCTTAGCACTTCTTTTCGAGAAGGATGGTGGGAGGGGATAGAAGTGAGGGCCGAGGAGGGCACAGGGTCTGGCATAGAAAAGTCGAGTGTTGAAATCTTGCTCGCTCTCTCTATGGACATGGCGTAACCCTAAAGAAGGATACATCGTGGAGACAGAAGAAACATTAAATTTTTGCTTGCGGTTGTTGGGAATATCTTGGGAAGGTATAACTGGCAATGTTTTAGAAGGGTCTAGGTCTTGGCTTGCCTGCCAGATATGTTAAATTTCTAGAACAATAGGGGGAGCCACACGGGAGCAGTGTTGCCTAAGGGAGTTATGAGGTGCGATTATTATAACTAATCATTGTACAAGCATTTGATGATATCTAGCCACCTACCTCGTGACCTCTTCTCTGCTCATAGCCTAATACAAGTTTTCCTTTGTTGCACTAACATTCTTGCTGTCCCAATTTCGCTGAACACATTAACAGAACCCTGAAAGCAAGCTGTTATTGGTAATATATTCTCCTTTTTGATGCTGGTGCTGATCCCCGGGTAGCTGCATAGCGTTTTGTCCCCTTTCGCTGGAGAGTAGACACCACCGAAATAATGCTGAGGTTGCTATAGATTGCACGATTAGTTGAATCACATAAGATTTCAAATCGGCGTATCTTAGTCTTCCCTCTGGAAGGCAGCCATCCAAACTAGTGGACACGAGCCCGTAAATACAAAGACTAAACTATTGATTCCTTAGGAACAAAGCCTCCCATGCTTACCTTGGATACGGTTCTCTTATTACATATCCACCACCCATGCGGCATAAACCGTGCTCAGTGGTCCGAGTGATTTTCTCTTAAGAATCGAGTGCTACAGTCTTAATGCTACAGTGCCTATCGCACCAGCTACGATTTCCTACCAAATAAGATAATATAGAGACGCCAATAGTACCGCAACAGCGTCAAGATGTGCAATATAGTACCACAGGGTGTAGCTATCTAGTACTAAGCTATAATATGAGTATTACTTTAAAGCCACTGCCAAGGGTTATACAAGGAGATTATAAAGCAATAGGCTTCACTCCACAGAGCAAACCCTTTGGCATTTTTTAACAAACCCTTATGCGATCTGTGCAGTCTCCGTCTGGTGCCCCCCCGAAGAAATACTTACCTTCACTCACGTTCAGGGCAGTCCTCCTATCTGATGGTATAATAATCCCAGTATCATAGTAGAACGTTGTAGTGGAGGAGCACATTAGGGTATGTATGGAGGTATAGGGCATGAGCGGAGATATAGGGCTCTACATGTACGAGCAGAGTTTTCACTACTAGAGTGATCTTTAGCTTGCAACCTCCATAGCGAATACAACCACAACGAACCTTTCCTCCAGTCGACACCTGGGCACGATCACAGCACCTCCATCACTATCAACAGTTCCGTTGGAAATAGTGATTGTCCATCTAACACGAAATGTCGTTGTATCTTCCCCATACTACCTTACCTTGCAGTCACCCTCTTGCCTTTGTCCAGGCCCTGTCGCCTATATTTTCCCCTTTTGCTCTTCTGCGTACTTCCTTTCCTTCTACTCTCCTTTAACCTCAATCGACCACCACTTCTCCCTCAAGACCCCCTCTAAGCATGTGTCTAGCAATACTTTCACAAGTTTATCTAATATAAAGAACGAGTGATAGCGAATGACTACTAATAGTGCCTGGCTTGGCCTACCTCATGCTGGCCTGAGCTGGCTGGGAGAGCAATAATCGGGCAAAAAAATCTATAAAATTTTCTAATCCAAGCTCCGTGAGAAGTACTATGAATTCAAGCCGATCATAAGGAGCGGGCCAGAAATAGCTAGTCCTAGGAGAGAGCATTTTCGGAGCTTTTAGCTAACTAAGCTAGATAAAACACCTAACAGGAGTTAGAAGTAATGGCGGCCCGCTCAGCGGTTAAGTGTCCCTATAATAAGTTAATATGGCTTTGGAGTGTTGGGCTTTAACATAGGGTTAGTCTTGTCAATCAACCCTCCCTAGATATACCCCTTTGAACTTTCCTAGCGGTCGTATGGGAGTGGAAGTTTTTAAGAAACAGGTATTTGCAGGCTCGAATACTCTTCACCTGTTATAAACAACCATTAAACATTGTAGATCTGTACGCTGGAGGCTCAGTGAGGGGTGAGAAAAAGTAGACTAATTCCCCCAATGTTATGACGCACCTTTCATATAAACCAGAGTCACAGGCTGTAGGCAGGCCGCAGATAGTAAAGGGCGAATAAACTCCAGAAGCGCTTGCTCATGGAGATAAATACTCGTTCTAGAATCACTCAAGCTGCCAGTTATAATCATCAAATACCCCACAGTACTGCATTTAATATCTAAACTAGAGCAATATCTCTCCTATCATGGATCTCCGGGAAAAACATAAGGGTTGTTGGAGCATGGATTATAGTTTGATTTTCTTCTAGCGCCAGTGTTTATAGTTCTATCGTCTATCGCATTATCAGGTCTTCCCATTGCCGAGAGTTAGGTATACCTATAGTAAGAACATGTACGTTGCGGACTACGTATGCATTCCTACACATGGATGCTTTCCTTGTTCGTGTGAGGACCCGCAGCCGCTATTGCTTCCACCAATAGAATGTAGTCTCTTCTCCTTTTCTAAGATCACCGCTCACCGCTCTCCTACAAACTAATCAACAAATCATCTTAATCCGCCATGTTCCCACAGCGCAAATAGTAACAGAATTATTTTCTCCAAGCCTGACCCGTACATTCCAAAACATCGAACAAAATGGATCAGGATACTCAGGAGTGAAAAGGGGTGTCTCGATTCCCCTGGCCTTACCTTCACAGACGACTGAGAATTCAGGAATCGCCCTCTAGAGAATTCACCAAGGGCCTAGAAAACGCACAAGCGTTAGATGGAAAAGCAGGTAACGCTAGAGGCCCCAACCGCTTCGGCGCATCCAGAACTATCATACTAGTCTAAACCCGTGCTCAGTGGTTAAACCTACATCATGCAGTACCGTATTTACTCTTGAAATTCGCTATCTCCGTTAGCCTACGACAGGTTTAGTTTGATAAGGTAGTAGAATTACGAACACCAATTAATATCATGAAAGCCGATCTTTTACCGTGATAGGAAAGTACTCACCCTTTTCAAGAGTTCTTGCCTTTGAACCTGGAGATTAGAGGGGAGGAGCCGGAGATATCGAATTCCAAGACTAAATCCGGTACCATGAAATAGTACGTTTGCCGCACCCAGCTCCTGAATCCCCCATAGATATCAAGACGAAAATTCGGCCACATCCTAGATCCCCCATCTCTAAAAATTAGCTCTAGTGTTCAAGTGTTCAATCGGGACTCAATCCTGAGCTACAATCATGCATCATCACTCGAAGGAAACATGACCAAGCTTGGAAAAAGCTCCGATCAGAGGGCTAAAGGCATCAATACAGGGGCACTTCGAGACACAATTATTCAACCTTCCCGCCCGGTCATCATATAGCCTAAATAAATTCATCTACGTATAGAGGCTCAGAATACAATAGCTAGAGAGTAGTGAGATGTGAGGTATGTCCCACGTGAGGGTACCTGCCAAGCCAGGCTTTTTGAATAGGAAAGATCCTGTACCTTGGAATAGGCCTCACTAACCCTGAATGACCCTTGCTCTATACACACGGCGCGGAGGATCGGGGGGGGGCTGTCCCAGCGATTCCGGTACCTTGTAAGACTGTCTTAGAGCCAACGTAATGGCAATCCGTGGAGCTCAGAGGACTTGGAAATTCTCGATTCTGGCATGTTTCACCCGGTTTTCGGCGGATTTTCTAGGTCTATTGACCCCTGCTCTAAACATTTATACAAAATACGTGCCCCAGGGAGCACGGCAGACGGGCGTGAGAAGAGATAGAAAACCCCTTGTCAATAGCGATCTGTAGCAAAGGAACGGGCCAAGTGTTCGTGCATATACGAGCGGGTTTTTTTCAGGCCCACCGGCCGCACCACTACCCAGTATATGTGCCCCCATCGATGATGTCAGCAAATCAGGAGACGGAGCGCAACGAAAAGGTGGTAAGAGGAACAAAGAGAACGGCAAAATCCACTGGCACTGGCTGGGTAATGCCCTGGTGTTTAGCACAAACCGAGCCAGCTTGCTCCAGGATCCAGAAGACCTTTCACGAGGCCAGCCTGTGCCTCCCACATAGTAGCAGGCGTATGGCACAAAAGTTAGCGCCGATCACCCCGAGAGGCACAGGTATCATGGTGAGCACTGGCAGGGGGTGCGAAAACTGCCGGTAACGGAATAAGACAATATTAGCATATCGGGAGCATGGGAGGGCTTTTGCGTGATGCGCAATCCTCGCTGCTTGTATACTGGCTCGGTGAAAAACGATGAGGAAGAGATGAGTAGGTATAAATATCACTATGAGAGAAGATAGTGGGAGGTATAAAAAACTCGAAAAAAAAATGAAATGAAATAAGTTAAGGGTGTAAAAAAAAAAGACTACTAACAGTTACTGAAATATAGAGAATAGATAGGTCTACACCCCCGTATACGCACTCCCGGAGAGCGGGTAAGCGATCAAGTACCGAGCTCGCACGCGAAATGTGAGTGATGATACACGACATCCAAAAGCTAGAGCCTGATTTGGCATCGCTTTTGAGACCGTTAGTCATACAAGCCGAGCTGGCTAAAACTTAAGGTCCAGTTCATGTCAAGCACTATAAGGACTCAACGGGACTCAGGGCCTCTGTAGGGAATTCCCCGACGACGACGCATAACCTAAGCAGGCACAAATAGGTGTCCGCCCGCATCAGCGCGCTCCTCTGCCTGTCTTTGGTATCGCTGATGGATGCTATCGGAGAGAGCGCAGGGGAGCGCTTCAAAAACAACTTTGATAATAACTCGACGTGTTGAAGGGTGATACTAGGTTAGCCTCCGGTTTGGGTTCTCTAGCCTTACGTCTTACGTTACTAGACTAGGCCCAAGACCTCCCGCTAGGGCGGATAAAAAATCCCCCATTTCTGAACTAGAACATGGAATCCCTAGGCAAACCTCACATACATTAACCGCCCCAGGCCTAAACACAGCCACAACTAAACAAGCAGCTGCGAAACCCTCTATGATCACAAGTCGTCACTCGAGCGTAGAACTCACCACCCTCCAGGCAAACTAGCGGGGGCAGAACTCATATTCTACAGGAACCCATTGGTTCTCGCATATTGAAACGTTTGCAACAAGGGATCTGGTGAGATTTTTGTGCAATATGCTCGTCGCTCTTGGGAAGAAGTGCGGGTAAGTAATCTGACAGCGCGTACAGGTTGCTCCCTTGCGGACCGGGATGTGGTCAGTGGATTTCCGGAGATATCGGTTTGAAGGGTCAGTGATATTATAAAGAAGGAAGGAGGGAAGTTACTGACTGGGACGCCTGTTAGCTTGTGAATATCAAATGGTTTTCCAGGAGTTTGATGGTGGAACACAAACACGGTGCCAATGGTGCTCCCCAGTCTATCGCGCGTAGTCCCAACAGATGAAACACCCCCAAGACTGATCCCGAACCACAGTTTGATATCCCACAACCCCTCCAATCCTCCAATTACCACAAGCAACACCAACCCAGGATTCGCCATAATCCCAAATATAGCCCATACAACAATCACCCATCTCCATGAATACCGTCGGGAGCCATTCCTTCTTCCCAGGATCCATAACATCCCGCTAAAAGGCACACTTCCTGCTTCACCTTACGTACACACCGACTATGCCTACTTACATGCATCACCACAATATCTCCTAAATTACCACTAGCACATTCAAAACACTCGAAACCAAACAAAATAAAATACTGGTAAAAGCAAAAAAAAAAAAGTAATCATTACACCGACCCGAGACTCCCCGGCGTGACGCTCGGACTACCTACCGGTCCCTAAATTCTTGCCAATATTACTTCACCGGTTATACAAGAAACGCGATACGCCGCCATCATCGCACAGAACGATCGCCTGAATGCCCGCCTGTCAGGCAGACAGGCAACCTCCACGGTAATCCCCTCGTCCATTATCCTCAGCTTCCAGTGCCTTCGCCGTGAACTACTCGGTTTCTACGGGCACAGATGCAGTCGAGAAGCCGACGATGATTCACGGGGGAAATTTTTCAGGCGCTCGGGCGGAGGTGAGGGGGGAGGAGGGGGTTCGAAAACTGTGTCCTGTACTCGAGTACTGTACTGCACCGTACGGCACCGGGAGCAAATGCCGGGGCCGCCTAGCATTTCGGACCGGGCGGATTCCCAAGAGCGCCTGTGGGTATTCTACAATGTCATAGATAGGAATATGATAATAATAATACGACATGATAATGTTATCAAGAGATCTTTTTCCCTTTTCCACTGGTTGGATCAACCACCTGGCATCCAGCAAAAAAGGTGAGGGCGAGGGGGGGGAGGACAAAAGCACCAACCAATCAAGCGAGGAACAAAAAAGAACAAAGAGGGTACCGGTTCAACCCAACCGACCACCCCAATCCCGAAGAAATGTCCAATGGCAGGGAAATGGAGTGATTGCTGCTGCTGCCCCGACGCAAAGACATTCCGAAGCGGTCTAGATCTCTCCCCTCCCGGGTGATTTCTTGGGGGTCCTATATCCGATAGCGGTACCCGATCGGCAGAGCACTCTTCTCTTCCACCTTGTGTGATGGAAGAAAAAAAAAATTGCGCACGGCGCGCATTAGCTTACGGGGTTTATTTATCCTTCTGCTTACGAGTGAGGAGGAGCAGGGTGGGGAAAGAAATGTTTTTTTAAATTATTTTTTTTCACTTACTCACACTAGGGTAAGTTAAGTCAATACAGACAGACAGTTCAGCGTATGCTTAGCTAGCTACCTGCTAAGCTACCTAGCCACCTACCGGTATTATATAGCAAGCAATACCGGCAATCCCTTCTGCATGGCATGGCAGGTAAGTAAGTACAACACCAAATTCAAGTGCTGTATGATACTCGGTGTACTCGCGCTACACACATACGCACCGCACATACACATACGGTACACATGCGCACACACATACATTTATACGAGTAGAAACCCCCCACCCCCACCAGTTCCTCCTTTTCCGTTTCCCCTTCCCCTCTTCCCCCCGTGCGTGCGTAACGTGGTCAACCATGGTACGATAATACGGTAGGGGGCGAAAACATCTGATGTATATACGCTCCCAAACCGGACAGATAGAGCGAGGGGCACACTTGTATTGAGAGGAAAGAGAAAGCGAAAGAGAGGGATTCAGGCGTCACGAAAAATCACTCGAGTTCCATTACACGAGCAACAACCTTATCAGCCAACCGTGGGATGTCCGTTTATTCACCCATTCATTCGTTTAATTATTCATGCATGGAGGTGTGGAACAGATAGCTATGGTATTAATAGATAGTGAAAAGGGAAAGGAGAGAAGAGAAGAGATGGGGAAGTGAAAAAATATGAGGTAAAGGGGGAAAAAGACAAGGCAGCGTAATAGTGTAGTGTACAGTACCAGTAACGGCGTTGATGCGCTCTGCAGAGGGTGAATATTTAAGGCTATTACATTCGAGGAAGAGGATTGTGAAGCGTTCACTCCTCCCTCCCTTCCTCTCCACTGCTCTACCCTGGCTAGATAGTCGGGTAAGATGGGTATACATGCTTCCTAAGCGGAGGGGGGAGAGGGACTTATTATGATGACGATAAAGATGTAAATTATTCCGCACCGGAACAGCAAGTAGGAAAGTAGGTAGATAGGTAAGTGTGATAAGTATAGCTTAATACTTCATAAGTAGAAGCATAACATCATAAGGCACAATCACCATCATCGCTATCATAATATTTAGTAAGCCGCTTCTCCGGATCAGTATAAATTTAGCAATTGGTATATGCACATTACTTGTACCAACCACCCAGAGTATATTACCGTGCAGTGTTCCTCCTATCACTTCACTTCACCTCACTCCCTCGAGCGTAATGACTTATGGTATGGTACTTGGTAGCTGACCCGGCCAGATGACTTACTTATTATACCTCCGGTACGTATGATGCCTCCCCGGGGGTGGGATGAGATCATATCATTATATTCCATTCTAGCGGAGTGCAGTGCATGCGGCTTGTGCTGGGCTGTGGCTCGGAGGCATGACGCTCTTCAGTTCCCCTACCGTACTTTTACTGCAAATTAAGTGAGCTCGGCATGCGATCTTTTCTCTCCTCTGCTTGCAGCTCGGGCTCAGACCACAGCACGATTACCGCGGTAATTGCAGGTATGGGTAGAACGGGTATCCAGAGTTGTGGGGGGGAAGGATGGAAAAAACCACCCGATTCAGTCGGAGGCGTTGAGAAGAGAGATATCGTGCCTTTTTTTTGTGTGTTCACACATTTTTGTCCAGGCCTGCTGTTGCTCGTCGTTCGTCAATGGGGGCCCCTAAGTTAGCTGCTTAGTTTAGGCTTAAGATAAGTAAATGTGTTGCCGCATCGTAGTGTCATAAATTGCCATACCATTTTTCCCTTCGTTCGTTCCCTGAGGCTTTGACCGGAGCTCGGAAACGGCTCGGAGTGAGCGCCGAGAGGGAGGGGGAGGGAGGCTGAATGAATCTACCGAATTTCGTGCTACCTATTGAGCCTCATATCTCTGAAGTGTGCTTTGGCGACCGCGGATGGGAAGCGAAGGGGGGGCAACGAAACGTTTTGTTTTTTCCGCTTCCACGTTTTTATCATGGTTACCATAGGCTACCGTGCCAAATCGTGGCTATCAAACATAGCATTATAATAATATTATTATTATCATAGTTGTCGAAATTTTGGCCTCCAAAAAAATAAGAAAGTAAAAATAACATTATAATATTATTAATAAAAACAGGAAGCAAAAGCGAATTATTATTATTTTCGGAAAGTGAGAAGGCCACCCACCGCCTGCGCATGTTCCGGTTAACATGTTATCAAAGGACCGGATACGATACACACGAAACCATTTCGCCATCTTGCCTATGATGTCTTCCGGAACAAACATATCCCAGTGCCGCCCGCATCATCCACCACCGCCTTCCCCTCCGGTAAGCTGAGCTCCAATTTCAAACCCCTTTCACGAAAAATGGCTGAAAATGGGAAAATTCCTCACACCACGCACGACTTGGGAGTGGACAGCCGTGCAACAGTTTCCCCACCCACGCATTTTTTTCCTTCTTCCCTCGAACATGAATGACCCAAGTCATCCAACCACAAGAAACATACCTGTGCTCAGGTTACCGAATGCCGACCCCCCTTTTCGTTCAGGGCTCCCCTGCCTTCTTCCTTTGCCCTAGGTAGTGAGTGTGCGAGCAAATGAGTGGCGGGATGGAGCGAAAAAGGAAGACATAATAGGGTCCCCGGTGCCGACCTCCGCTGCCCGCTGTGGTGACAGATTAGTAATCATGAAGGCAACTCGCCCTCTCAGGGCGATCTATGACTGAACGGGGCTGGATAGTTGGGTCGGTCCGTCCGTCGATCCCGAGATGCTTGAATAGGTGAAAAAAGCCCTCGAGCCCCATTTGTTTCTACGACTTTTATTCCTTTCGTTTTTACGGCTAGGGGCATTTTAATCTGATTTCGCATTCGGGAAGAGGGTCAGCGACAATAATAATAACGGCGTGCTATTGTTACTGCCATTGGGAGTTGCTTGGCTGTGGTGTTGTTGTATTTGTGCGGCAAGGTACAAACGGTTTCGTTGGCGTTTGATGTATGAAGGAATCATAGATAATGCAAATAGCCGGGTGAAAAGTATCGTGCTGGTCTAGCCAGCGATGAGAGGGGGGAGGGGGGGGGGAGGAAACAAGACAAGAT
>Ga0307507_10004138_pt1 | contig 26357 bp, 35 predicted proteins | sample 7_EM_MG_FD_207223 | JGI IMG/M metagenome (GOLD analysis project Ga0307507, IMG submission 207223) | Populus trichocarpa ectomycorrhiza microbial communities from riparian zone in the Pacific Northwest, United States - 7_EM | ecosystem: Host-associated > Plants > Roots > Unclassified | place...
ACTCAAGATCTTGAGTCCCTACAACCACCTCCTGATCTCCTACAAGCTTTATGGCTCCTAGAACCAGCATCCATTAGTTCTTCCATTACTATCGATCCTCAATTGCTTGCCCTTAGTGGTGAAGCTGAGGATTTTGAGATATATACTAGGAGTGGAGCTGCTGGGAATGGATATGAAGGCCAGAGAGAGGCAGGAAATAGTCTTACTGAGGCTAATTCTGTGGATTTGGGTAGTGAATCTGATTCAGATTCTTCATGTATATAAAATGACTCGATCACTAGAAATTCTGACTTTGTAGCATTCAATTCAACTTGTGCTTTATACCGTTGTTACATAGGCCACTAAAAAAAAAGAAAAAAAAAAAGAACCGGCGCGTCACACTTGCTTTTCCGTCACACTTGCTTTTACCGACTATGAGCGACAGCGAAATAGGAGGGGAACCGGCTATTATTCTCTCCGGTTATGAATCAGGATAGGTGCCCGTTTGATGTGGGCTCTTCCTCGGCATGGCTGATCATGGTTAGGCTGGTCGTATTCGACAACTGAGCACTGGAACACTCCTGTCTTCGCTAGTATATTCTCGAATTCATACTAACTGTGTAGTTGTGGGTGCGTTCATCAAATTCCAGGACGATAAAGGGACCCCTCCATCGTGGTTGTAACTCTCTGGACCTGGCAGAATCTGTCGCAAATTGGTCACCAAATATCATTACCATTCCCAGTATCTCAAAATTTTTAAAATCCTCCCTTCTCTTAGCTGCAGTCTTAGTAGATCTCACTCTTGCTACCTTCAGAGCCTGCTATGCTGCATTCCTGAATTCCTGATGTCTGTTGTAGTAATGGTCAGAGGCAGGAACTGCAGAAGGGTAGACTCTGTAGGGGTCTGAGATGTGGTATTTTCGAGCATAAGAGGCTTTCTATGACCAGATGTTGATAGTATTAGAGTGGCCAGCGTTAGAATATACTGCCACTTGAGGGAAGGAGGGGGGCCAATTAGTTTGGCAGAGGTTGGTGATGTTTGTCAGGGCAGTTTTGACTTCCCTGATCTTCATCAGGAAAATGTCAGAGTATGGTCCAAGGTGACACTGAACGCTCCTGGTCCACCAAGGGGGGTCGTGGTCCCCGCGGTCCACCTCAGGCTGGTCCACTCCGATCCATTCTTATCCACACTTTTTGAAATTTTACCGAAAATGTGGACCAGGGTGGATCAGGGTGGACCAGGAGGACCAGGGGGACCATAACCGCCCTTGGTGGACCAGGACTGGTTTTTACATTTTGCTGATGTTCTTGCAGAATGCCTATTCGTTTGGTAGTGGCCGGGCGCAGCCATAATGTGTTGTATCCCCCTGGTCTGAAGTGTCTGTTTCCAGAACCTTGAGGTCAATCCTGGGTCAGCATCACTGATAATCCAGGTAGGTATTTCATAAGATGTCAAAATATGGTGCCTGAGTAGCTTACTAGTTTGTACTTCTCGTTGCCCTAACCAATATTGGGATCAGCCAGCTGAATCCCACTGCTGTATATACTACTATCAGGACAGAATCCTGGCCCTTTATTTTGGTAAAGGAACCTATAAAATCAATAGCATAGCTTGAAAATATATCGGAGGGGAAAGGGAGGGTTTGGGCATGACCGACTGCTAGTGTGTTGCGTTGTTTGTTGGCCTGGCATACCTCGCATAGTCTAACAAAATCCCTGAAATCCTTCCGCATTTCCGGCCAGTAGACACATTGGGATACATACTGAATGTTCCTATCTGCGCTGTGGTGTCCCTTGGTGTGAATCTAACCATTTATTAGTTCACTAAGTGTTTTTTCCTTGATCCTATGTCCCTTTGGTATGTAGACACAGTCCTATCCTCCTCGAGTGGTGGCAGAGAGTAGGTTATTCCTAATGTGATAGGGTTGCATTTTTCCATCTCGGGAGGTATTGCTCGAATCCGGCACCAGTTGGTATACAGGGTCGTTCCTGTACCCTTCGATCATCTCTTCCCTCCATATAGTCTCCATCTCGTTCATAGCTTGAACCAGATCCCTTTCATTCACGATACCCTCCCACCTGGTAACCTCGCTTTCTTGCTCTTCTGCTATATCATTTTATACCAGGTAGCGGTTTCTGTCATTGGGGGATAGTTTTGCTAGTTCAATAACTAGAATAACGTTGTGGGAGATGAGTAGCCCTTCATAGACGGGGTTGGTAGATGACCGTCTAGGGACCTGGTGTACCGGGCACTCAAGCCTTTCACAGGGGAGATTTGTCGTGGTACAGCCAAGGGCTTCAGGTAGCCTTCTTTTGAGCTTTGAGAGATTTGGGCCAGATCAAATGGGGGAGGATTATTTCGACATCGAACTCTGGATCTATAGCGCCTTGCATTGCTTCTTGCTGGAGGTGATTGAGAGGGGGACTGCTCTTCAACTCGCCTGCCTAGATGTTACAATCCTCTTCTCCTTGGGTGATACTTGGATCAGCTAACCGATTGTCGTCCAATGATAACCTCTCCTTAGCTTGATAGCTGTTGCGATAGCTAAGTCCTTTGACTCCTATCTAGTAAGGTCGATCGCTAGGCTCATATAAGAGAGGCGTGTCTTGGTTCTTGAAAGCGTGGTAGATGAAGATCTTTCTATTGAAAGTATAGTGTATGAAAGAACTTGGATGGTTGCGTAAAGAACCCAAATCCCATGCCTTTTTTATTATTATTGCATTTCATGAGCTTGGTATTAATCAACTACGGGGAACAAAGACTACGTGCATCGCTAGCTATGGTAATGGAAAAACCCTATCCCCCTATCTTTTATCCACCCCGGCACCAGGGAAATAGCCATCAACCCAATTCTCTCTGGTAGGAGACCAACCGGACACCAGCCACGCAAAATAAGAAATCAACCTCCCACTAAAGGGGCCGAATAAGAAACATCAAAGAAATACTTAGGGAGGAATCAACAGGAAAACCGTTGCCATAGACACTAACAAAATAAATAATTGTTATAACCACTAATGAAACCCCAAGTACCGACAATAAAAGAAGAACCAAGGGGGAGCAGGGGCCACTATGAACCGTTGCGGCGTGGGAGACATTACTCAAGGACCCAAGGGGTGACATCGGCTACAGAGGCAGTACAATACGACGCCTGAGCTTAAACGAGGGGTGCGACCGTGGAGGAATCGCGAGGGCGGCCCAAGGTAAAAGGGTAGTAGGGTGCCAGCCGAGTGAGAGGATTGTAGCTGTAACTGAGCAACGGGACAAGACCTGGAGGGGGAGAGGAGGGGTAGACCCAATAACCGTAGAAACGATGGGTAACCGTGTGCGTGTCTGACTAGGCAGCCTTTAGAGGAAGTGAAGACAATGCAGAAATTGACCTTGGCCTGTGGAGAAGTTCTCTCCTACTGTGAACTGTAGTCCCAGCCGTTTATAACATGGGCAAAAAAATGTTGCCGACCAGGTGAGCGTCAAGCCAGGCAGCCAAACGCGATAAGAGAGAGAGGAGAGATTAGAGCCAAATGACTCCTACAATCAAGGAGGCCTGAGGCCAAGGACATGAGAAGGGAAGTAAGGCGGGAGGGGGAGTGGTGCAGCTCACGGAGAGTGTGGGTGTAGCTCAGTGAGAGTTTGGTGGTGGTCGATTGTAACTGGGGCGGGTTATTGGTTGGTTTCGAGTATGACTTGATACTTAGTATGTTTCATGATTGAGTTTGATACTCATGAAGTTTTATGTTTGGTTTCGAGTATCGCTTAATACTCAGTATGTTTTATGAATGAATTTGATAGTTATGATGTTTTATGTTTGGTTTCGAGTATCGTTTGATACGCAGTATGTTTGGGTTAATGTATCATGATATCGTTTGTTACTTGATTTGTTTTAGGTAATGTTTCAACGCTACCGTTTGGGAGTCTTTATGGTTATTGTTTACAAGGCGCCGGTTAGCCTGATAAGTGTATTTAAGACCTGCGATTCTCAGACCTTAGAGATGGCAGACTTCGAAAGACACAGTTTTCAATATACTTGGTTGAACAGTTACTTCTTTGGTTCGCTTCGAGAACCCAGTAAGACCCAAACATACTTAGCTATTAAGAACTACTTGGTAGTTGCGATATAGTAAGAAGTTTGTTACAACAACTTAGTCCAAGTTTGCGGTACTTAGTCTCGTTACATACTGCACTTTGGTATAGAGATACTATCATTACCCTATCGATGCCCGCCACCACCCAGGAGGCGGTTACATTTTATTACCTTCAACAGGTTATCATGATTGAAGAACACCAGGAACCCAGCGGGAGCCGACCTCCCAAGAAGAAGGTTCAACAATGAGCTAGAGACGAACAGGGACGATTTGTCAAAGCACCTACCAAGGAACAGTTCTCAATAGACGAAGCAGCTAGGCAACTAGACAGAGATAGCGCTCAATGAGATCTAGTTGAGTCACCAACAGAACTAGCAAAGGCAGCTACAGTCACCCCCAGCGGATTCCCTGAGTCTCCACAAAAAGGATTAACCAGCAAAGCCCCAGTAGCGGCACCGGCAGGCGTTCCAGACAGCTCAAGTAGCGACTCAGATGACCTGTCTGACCATGATGAAGGAGCTGGCGGACAAGGTCCTGAGCTAGTACCACAGCCTTTACTGAGGCTTAGCATCAAGGTTCCATGACCTAAGAAATTCACAGGTGATGGGGAACACCTCAAACCGGAGGCATTTGATAGATGGTACAACTGAGGCCAACTCTATCTACGATTGCACAATGTATCCCAGGATGCTGCCGGATCAGGAAACTACTGGATTCTCTATACAGAAGGACGAGCCCAAGAAGCGGCATTCCAAGCGGCTGAGCTATTTGGAGAAAACCTCATAAGAGACCTACTAGTAACCTATCTCAGGGAACGATTCCAATCATCCAAGCATAAGGATCATACCTATCAGAAGTTCCACAGCATCAGGCAATCGTGGAATGGACAAGTCCAGAAGATATCTATCATATATACAGATCTACTCATGCATAGCTCACGGCTACCAGAGGACACTATAAGTGACTACGGGTTCATACAAAAATTCTTTACCAGTATGCACCAAAGACTCCGGCAACAGGTGGAAACCCAGCTGACTGGAGACGAGGATATCAACACTGTTATAGCTATGGCGGAAAGACTAGACTCTATCCATCGAAGTACAGGAGCGTACGGCAAGGAACGGTATGATAAACATCCTAAGGAATGGACCAACAAGAAGAGAGAACACAAACCTAAGAACAAGTTCTGTAACGATGGCAACTCCGCCAAGAAGAAGGAACAAAGAAAGAAAGGAGCCTGTTTTACTTGTGGTAGTGAGGGACATATGGCAAAGGATTGCCCAAGCAAGAAGGAGAAAGGAAAGGCAAAGGTCAAGAAGGAAGCTTCATCCAATCTAGCAACAGAACTCGGCGAATACGATGAGGTATACATCAATACCCTGGAACTTGAGAGCTATGTGGCTACAAAAAACACCCATCCTGCCACGATCAAGGCACACCATGCGCTTGAGGGTAATATGTTCATTAATGGAACAGAAGCGCAAGTCCTGTTTGATACTGGAATGATAGGAGCAAGCCTTATTAGTACCGCCTTTGTCACTACCGACGGTATACCAGGCATAGAAATGAAGGAAGCAACCATGATACTTATGGCCATGAAGGGATCACGATCCGAGAGCAACAAAGAGTGTACCGTTGACCCAGCAGTAGGAAAACTGTATACAAAGGGAAACAAAATGCTAGTTGGAAACCTGGCGAGGTACGACGCCCTTACAGGAATGGCATTCTTAAAACCACAGGGAGCCATAATCGAATGGGGTGGGTTAGCAATTGACTTCCCCAAGTTTGGAATTGGGATCAACTGCACACCTACCAGTGGACATATCAGAACAGAGGTCGTCACCACCGAAAATGTAATGAGCCAACACCCAGAGGTGTTCACAGAAGCCATACCAGACGGAGTGCCACCACTTAGAAAGATAAACCACGAAATCCGTCTAATACCAGGAGAGGAGCTAAGCAACTTACCAACCAACTCAATTCCAGAAAGATGGGCGAAGGACATGAGTTCATGGACAAATGAGAAGGTCGAATATGGGATTATTGAACGGAAAGCCGTCCATGGAGCAGCAGGCATCTTCGCTCAAGAAAAGAAAGATAAAATCCGAATCAGACCACGGGTCGACCTAAGAGCAAGGAATGGCATAACCATCAAGGATGATGAAACGATTCCAATCCCAAGAATTATCCGGAACTCGCCAGAAAGAGCCAGATACCGAAGTAAGATTGACCCCAGTGATGCCTACTTTCAGACGAGGGTGGAGCCCCAGGATGTCGATAAGAAGGGTTTCAAATCACCTTTTGGATGTTTTGTTAGCAAAGTGATGCTACAAGGAGACATGAATGCACCAGGAACATTAATGCGAATAATGGCTGATTTATTCACCGACTACCTAGGAGAATTCATGAGGGTTTCTATTGACGATATTCCCATATATTCCAATACAGAACGAGACCACAAAAAACACAGTGCAAGTTTGTGCGATAAACTAAAACAAGTCCAGTTTTACACTAGCAGAAACAAGTTGGAATTCTTTGCCGCAAGGATGGATGTTTTAGGACATATCATTGATGATCAGGGTTGAGAGCATCACCTGAGAAGATGGCGAGAATTGAAGCATGGACTACTCCCAAGAACAAATAGCAATTACAGGAATTTCTCGGAGTTGTCAATTACATTAGCAAATTGATACCACACTTGGCGTCGATCACAGCAGCCCTCACCTCGCTTACTGGAACAGAGGAGTTCGGGAGGACTGCAACACATGATCACACCATGGATAACGTTAAGCGAGCTGCAGCCCACAACCAGATCATGAAACCCATCGACCATGAATCAGCATTACGAATATGGCTGATAACCGACGCCTCTGATACAGGAATTGGTGCTTGGGTAGAATAAGGAGAAAGAGCTGATACAGCCAGACCGGCAGTGCTCCATAGCAGGAAGTTCTCTAACCGCCAGATGAACTCTGGCACTACAGACGATGAAGCATTGGCGATAGTTGACGCCTTTACAGCATTCCCTCACCTCCTGGAAGGAAACGAATTCACGATAGTCACCGATCACCAGCCCCTGATGTACCTCAAGACCAGCAGAAAACCAACAAAGAAGCAACTTAGGTGGCGAGGATACATAGGCCAGTTTAGGACAAAAATAAGATACCGGCCAGGACAATTACACCATTTAGCGCACGCTTTATCACGCCTTTATACAGAAGACAAAACTATCCTCATACTGTGCAAGACCCTACTCAAGAAGATTCAGAAAGTGACACTTCTCCTCTTACCCACGTCACCGAATCCGATCCAGAAGACCTGTCTCGATTCGAAGTCCTCGAGGTTAACTACAACCACCACGCCACAGACTGGAGCGGTAACTGCAGGTTCCATCGAGCTGCGCTTGATCCCTGGGATTACAGAAATAAGGACCCTATCAACATTTGGGGTGACTATGACAGCATCAGCAGCGGCCGGAGTGATGAGGAAATCCCACATTCAGCCCAATACTGGTCAGATTGTTTCGTGCTAATGTGCCCTGTTCATGCAGATGATAAGAATAGGAATAAGGTCCATGCAGGCGAGTTGAGCAGCAGCCCCACACTCGATGACTCCCAGCAAGGCGCAATGCAAGACACTATGGATTCGGAGATCAATGAGGAAACTATCCTGTCCTCTCGACCTCGACCAGACCTGTCAAAGATCAAAAGAAGATTAAATGCAGCCCTAGGCTGCACCACTACGAATGTGCCCTGTGAAAGCCCTGAGTGCCGGGTGCACCAGGCCCCTAGACCCTCACCTACCAAGCCCCTCTATGGAGGGCCGCTTGCCTCCTACAATGTTATCCCAGTTATTGAACCACCAAAGCTACCCCACCACGACAGAAATCTCTACCAGGTATACAATGATATTGCAGCAGAGCAGGAAAGCGAGGTTAGCAGGTGGGAAAGAATTGTGGATGAAAGAGATCTGGTTCAAGCCATGAACGAAATGGAGACTATATGGAGGAGGCAGATGATCAAAGGGTACAGGAACGACCCTGTATACCAACTGGCTCAAGATTCTAGCAACACCTCTCGAGGTGGCAAAATGCAACACTACCGCATCGGTGATGGCCTACTCTATGCCACCACTTGAGAAGGAGAGGACTGTCTCTACATACCAAAGGGACATGGGATCAATGTAGAAACACTTAGGGAACTAATGATTAGCGAGATCAACACCAAGGGACACCACAGCGCAGATAGGAACCTTCGGTATATATCTCAATATATCTACTGGGTGGAAATGCGGAAGGATTTTAGGGACTTTGTTAGGCAATTCGAGCTAGGCCAGGCCAACAAGGAACACAACATGCTACCAGCGGGTGATGCCCAAACCCTCCCTTTCCCCTCCGGGATATTTTCAAGCTATGCTATTGATTTTATGGGCCCCTTTACCAAATTAAAGGGCCAGGACGCAGTCCTGGTCGTAGGGGATAGAGCCGTGGAATTCAGCTGGCTGATCACAACATAGGTTACTGCAACGGCAGTACAGAATACTGAGCTACTCCGGCACCATATCTTTATGCCTCATGGAGTACCTACCTCGATTGTCAATGATACTAACCCACGATTCACCGCTAAGTTCTGGAAGCAGACACTTAAGACAATGGGTATCAAACACTTCATGGCTGCACCTGCCCATCACTAAACGAATGGGCAGGCTAAACGGAAAATCAGGGAGCTCAAGAGTGCCCTGAGAAACGTCACCAACCTCCGCCAAACCAATTGGCTCCCCTTCCTCCCTCAGGTGGCAGCATATTCTAACGCTGGCCACTGTGATACTATGAACATGTCGCCAGACAAAGCAGCGTATGGTCGAGACTACCCCCTCTAAGACAGCTACCGAGTGTACACTTCTATGGTTCCTGCCTCTGACGACTATTACAACAGACACCAAGAAATCAGGAACGCAGCATACCAGGCTCTGAAGCTAGCGACAGTTAGGTCCACCAAGACTGCAGCCAAGAGAAGGGGCGATGTTAAACCTGTTGAAATTGCGAGAATGGTAATGATATTTGGTGAGCTATATGCGACGGAATCTGGCAGGTCCAGGAAGTTACAAGCACGATGGCGAGGCCCCTTTATCGTCATCGATTTTGATGAAGATACCCAGAATTACACAGTAAGCATGGATTCGAGGATATATCGACGACAGAGGGCAGTATTCAACTGCTCTGTCGTCAAACCCTACCACCCTAACGATGATGAACGATTCCCTGGAAGGTCCCACGCAAAACCGGCGCCCATACAAATTGATAACAAAAAAGAATGGGAGGTTGAGTCTATTCTTGACCAGAGGACCAGGCATGGCAGAGGGCAGTTCTTGGTGAAATGGAAAGGGTACCCAAGTAGCGAGAATAGTTGGGAACCAGTGGAAGGACATGAAAACGCGGAAGACGTGGTACAGGCATGGTGGACTGACAACATGCCGGGGGAGCAATTTCCTACTGTTTTTTCCGGTTTTATTACGGTTTGTTTTACTCCTACTAAGGATGGTTACGAGCAGCACTCTGAGGAGCCGGTGGAGGATTTGTGTTTCGGGGAACCCCATTTAGACACCGACTAGGATAACGAGGAGGTCTAGGGTTCTTTGTTTTATGTTTGAAATAATGTTTTCATTTTGTTTTCGGGGTGTAACCGGTGCGGGTTACTGGTTGGTGTCGACTATCGCTTGATATTCAGTATGTTTGATGATTGAGTTTGATACTGATGATGTTTTATGTTTGGTTTCGAGTATCGTTTGATACTCAGTATGTTTTGGTTATTGTATCAAGATATTGTCTGATACTTGATATGTTTTAGGTAATGTTTCAAGGCTACCATTTGGGAGTCTTTATGGTTATTGTTTACAAGGCGCCGGTTAGCCTGATAAGTATATTTAAGACCTGCTATTCTCCGAACTTAGAGAGGGCAGACTTCGATAGACCGACTTTTCAATATACTTGGTTGAACAGTTACTTCTTTGGTTCGCTTCGAGAACCGAGTAAGACCCAAACATACTTAGCTATTAAGAACTACTTGGTAGTTGCGATATAGTAAGAATTTTGTTGCAACAACTTACTCCAACCCTGCGGTACTTAGTCTCGTTACCTACCACACTTTGGTATAGAGATACTATCGTTACCCTATCGATTCCAGCCAGCACCCAGCATGCGGTTACATACATATTGACAATCAATTCTCATTGTGTTGAGATTTCAATCGCCCGGTGTGTAGAGGAGATGGTTTGTAACCCCAATCTGTTGCCTTTTTTTTTCTCTATTTCTCTTATTCTGTGTCCATTGTCATTAGGTACAGGAAGCTTCGTGCAGCGCTAGCTATGGAAAAAATGAAACCTCTAAATCAAAACAAACAACAAAAGAAACCATTCTCGTTAGCCTCCGCAATGACTGAAACTAGGCTGGGGCCAAAACCACTCGCCCGTTATTCCTTCCAGAAATATAATATAAGGGAAACTACATCGCGAAATTAGCTCTTCTTTACACGTTTTTTGCAAGGAAAGATGCATGAGGAGACATAAAACAACCAGCACACATAAAAGAAACAACTTTTACAGAGAACTCTGTTCAGTCTTGGACAGGTGGGGGCAAGAAAGGGGTGGGCAAGTATTCGGGGATGCATCAGGAAAATGTTGAAACGTGGTCCAAGGTGGTCCTGAACCCTCCTGGTCTACCAAGGGGGGTCGTGGTCCCCGTGGTCCACCTGATCCACTCCCATCCATTCTGATCCACACTTTTTCAAATCTCTACAAAAATGGGGACCAGGGTGGATCAGGGTTGAACAGGAGGACCAGGGGGACGATAACCCCCATTGCTGGACCAGAACTGGTATTTATATTTTGCTAATGCACCATGTCCGGGGAGAAGCTGGTCTTCGTGTCTGTGATGTATTCGCCGGGGGCTCGTATGAGGTGGGGTTCGGTCCATAACGTGGCGTCGCGCCAGTGGGAGGAGACATCTTCCAGTGGGGCGTTGCGGACCCTTGCAGGGGTGGGGCAGGTGAGGATGGCATGCTGGAATGATTCTGGTTCAGATCCGCATTGGCGGCAGGTCGGCTTTGGGTTCTTGTCAAACCAGAAGAGGTGGGCGGCCAGGTAGCTTGTGGCCGCTGGCATGTGGTGGATTCTTCCTGCCACGAACTTCACTAGACCCATAAAGGGGTGCGGGGAGACGGAGCGGGGGATCTCGTAGTAAGGGGGTGTGGGGGCGTCGGTGGCCAAGTCTTGCAGAAGGATGTTCCTGGCACGGGGCCGCAGGGCTTGGTATGTGTGTCTCATGAGCTCGGAGGGGGGATGTTCATTCCGGGTGGGGGCGGGGCGTGTAGGACGAGAAGAAGGCGAGTGTGGCCTTCCGATAGGGATATGGTGAGGTCCCCTAGGCGTCAACCGGGAGCTGTTCTCTCAGTGGCGGCGAGAGGACCTTCGTCCGCCAGTCAAGTGGGAGGTAAACAGAGAAGAGGCCTTTCGTAAGGCGCCTGGATGAATCCTGGGCCCTAAAGGAGGAGAAGGAGGGGAAGGAGGGTGGGACTCTGGGCGCGACTGGGTTGGCGTTAGGGAGTGCACAGGCCACTCTTAGGGCGGCTAGGCGTCTTCTGTATCAGCAGTACGATACGATCAGTGGAAGCCAAGCCTCGTGGGCCAGAATTGAGGTAAGGGTGGAGAAAAGCTTGTTTCTTGTCCATCTCTGTACTCTGTGCCAGAAGCTGTTCATGCCTCTTAGGGCGGCAGAGTTCGGGGTGAGGAGGTCAGCCCCGTAAGTGAGTATGGGGAGGAGCAGGCCATGGGTGATGCGGTGGCATAAGAGGGGCTTAACCCTCGCCCCTGGGGAGGCGAGGCGCTTGACAAAGGAGAAGATGGCCGGGGCTATGGACAGCCTGTGCCTGAAGTGGTGGGTGGTGTTAAGGGCGGGGGTAAACCAGTACCCTAGCCACCTGAAGACTTTGGAGGGGTGGCAGAGGTGGCCTTCCAGCTCAATAGGGGCCTCTGAGGGGGGGGGTGCAATGGCTCGGGGTTCGCTAGTGGAGGAGTTCAGTTTTAGGGACGGAGAAGGACAAACCTATATCCCGGCCCCTGGCGGCGATGGTGGTGAAAAGCCTTTGTAGGCGGCCGATGGTGTCTCTGTGAGCAGCTGAGGCCACGGCGAGTGAGAAGTCGTCCACATAAGTGACCATCAGTCCTTTAGGAATCGACATGTGCAGGGGTGTGAAGCATAGGAGGAAAACTAGCCGGGAGATTGGCGAACTCAGAGGGGTGCAGACAGAAACAGGCGAGAGGAGGGCGGAAGAGCCTTGGCAAACCAGGGTGGACGTCCTCTCATACAGGAAGGAGGAAACCCAGTTGACCATATAGGAGGGTCCGTGGGAGGCCAGGAGTCTAGCCCTGAGGGTGTAGGTGTTGACATTGTCGAAGCCTGCTTTGATGTCCAGGAAAAGGGTGGGTACCTTCAGTCTAGGTCTTTGGAGGGTTTTTATTTCATGTGTGAGGGCGAGGCAGGTGGCGGAGGAGCTGAGTCCTGGTAGGAATCCACACTGATTCTGGTGCCATGGGCCCTTGGATCTAGCGATAGCGGACAGTCTGACTGTCCTCACCTGTTTGACGATCTTTGAACTGGTTTTGAGGGGGACGATGCTGCGGAAGGAGGCGGGGAAGTCGTAGAAGGCCTGCCCGGGCTTGTCGAGGCCTACTCCGTTTGCGGTTTTTCAGGGAGGAGGGGGGGTAACCAAACGCCACCAGGGGGGATACGAGCCCGAGGATGATCGTCTGATTGACAAGGTTAATCTTTTTCTATACGGAATAGGGATTCCCGTTTGGGCCAGCGGCCAATGAGGGGGAAGATTTGGAGAGGGTCAGCTTAACCTCCTCTTTGGTGAGGGGGACCACTAAGGGGTTCTTCGTCAGGCGACCTATGCTGGGCAGAGTGTCCTTGGGGGGAAAAAGTGGTCTAGTAGCGGTTTGTTGATTATAACTGGTCCTGAGACGTTAGGGAGGAAGGGAAATCTGGGGGGCTTACTCAGGGCGACCAGTTGTTTGGCCGTCCAGATGTTGTTCGGAGAGGTTTTTGCAAGGAAGTCAGCCCAGTAGGTGGCTTTTGCCCTTTGGATAACTTTGAAATAGCCAGGCTTGGACAGTCTTGCAATGGTGTAGCAGTCGGGGGTTCGGACACTCTTGGCCTGGCGGGTGGCCTTTGTGAATTGCTTCCAGAGGGTGGTGAGGAGTGGGGTCCACCATGCTTTGGATCTTGCGGAGAGGCGCTAGTTGAGTGTGGTGGCTTCGAATGTCGTTGTAAGTACAGAGAGTGCGGAGGAGAACCATTGGTCGAGTTGGTTGGCAGGGGGAGTGTTGGGAGGGGGACCCACCAGCCACCCTTTGAGCTTGTCAGTAAGGGTTGGCCAGTCTGCATCCTGCCAGCGTGGTTCATGTATGTTGTTATGGGGGCAAGAGGGCCGTATGGAAATCAAAAAGGGGGAATGGTTTGATCCTGTAGAGGGGAGGAACGACGTGTCCCAAGCGTGAAAGGCCGGGAAGATAGGCGGGTTGGCGAAAGCCAGGTCAATGGTACTCGGCCTGTGGGTCCCTGTCAAGGCAAGTCAGGTGTAGATGCCTGGGGTGTTGAGGAGTGTGAAGCCCAAATCTGTGGCTCGGTCGAAGTAAGGGGCAGACTCCCCCTGTTCTTTTGAGGACATGAGCATGCAGGGGTCGGTTGCTGAGTTGTAGATGTTGAAATCGCCTGCGACTAGGTATGGATATTCGAGGTCTAGGAGGGATGACTTAGGGGAAACTGAATTGGCGGCCGGGGCGACTGGTCTGCCATACGAGTTGCCAATTCTGAAGTGGGTGAATTTTGAGTCGAAACCGCCTCGTCGGGAGAAAACATCTAGCGCAATGAGTTTATCGGTTTCTGGGGGAAAGAACAGTAGTACTCCAAATTCCTGTAGAACCTTTTGGGATAAGTAGCAGGCCACCCTTGGTCTAGCAATAGGAGGGGCAAAGGACTTAAAACCGGAAAAACTAGGAAGAAAACCCTTGGTGGCAGGAGGATCTTGTAAAAGAACCAGATCGGTAAGGTGGCCCTCCGTCAGGGAGGAAAATAAGGAGAGAAAGACATCCCCGCTACCCAGGCTGGTGTGTTGAACGAGGGTGAGGTTATTCGCCAGAGCCAGTCCTTGGCGTGAGGTCGAACCCGGGGTTTTAATCATCTCCAGGACGAACCTGTGGGTTTGACGCGAGTTTCTTGTGGTGGGGGCGTCACTCTTGGTCGTAGGGTGTGGGGGTGGAAAGGTCCATAGCTTGGGCAGGAGGGGCCTCAGGAGCAGATGGCGCAAGGCGGCAATCATTGCCAAAATCTATGGCCTCTTCACGGTCACAGCAGACGTCGGATATTTCTTCATCAAATAGTACTGGGGCCTTGGTCTGAGGAGGGGGGATTGGTCTTGCCCTGCATTCCCTGGAAAAGGCATCGTGGTCATCATCACGGTTAGGGCAGTCTGGGGGGAAGGTTAGGCAGCAACCGGAGACGGCCTTGGAATCGCCGCCTCTGGGGCAAGTGGGGTTTTGGCAATCGTGAGCTGAGCGAGTAGGATGAAGCGCACAGTATGGGCAAGTGGGCGGTTTCTGGGTGCATCAGGCAGTGGCGTGTCCAAACGGATAGCAGTTGGTGTATTGGGTGTAGGGGTTAGCTCGAGTGGTTTTGTCGACCTTGAGCCGCTTGGAGAAGAGGAAGAGGGCTGGGAGGAGGATAGCATCCTCGTCGGGGGTGACGGAGACAACCACGGAAGTGGCCTGCTTGGAGAGCCTAGCAGCTCGCTCCTTCTTAAGGTACCTGGCGGTGCCAATCGTAAACGCTTTCGTGTTGTGGATGGAGTTTTTCATGAAAGTCAAGAGGTGTTCGTCGTCGTCTGGCAGGACGTGGGTCCGGTTTGAGTTAACAGCCAGCTGTACAGTCGTTGGCGCCTGGGTAAACATAAGCCAGTGATTATCCCCGAAAGGGAAGCACTGGTTGAGGCGGCGGGTGAGAGCACCTAAGTATGGGGTGTATGATTCTCTGGGGGTGTTGGGATTGGTGCCAGTCTGGTAGACAGTGCCTCGGTTGTTGACCTTTGCGTTCAAGCCTTTCGGGAGGGGACAGTTGGATTCAGTGAGGGTGGCAGAAGCTATATTGCGGAAGGTGGCGGCTATGTGTTGTGCAAGGGCAGGGGGGGCAGGGTCAGAACTAGTAGAGAAGAAACGTCTTGGGGCCAAGGGGAGGGACGACAGTGTTTTTGTTCTTTTGTCCCAATCTGTCACTACCTCTGTAGCCGAGCCTGGTTTTGGATATCGCCTTTTCTTTGGTAGGCCGGAGCCGGCCGCTTGCGTATAGGTAGGGGTGCTTCTCGGAGCATAGTCCGGGTGGAGGATGGCAGGGGTACCAATGGAGAGGTGATCTGGACCTGCACCAAACTGTTCCGCTTCACAAGAGTGTGAGAAGGCCTTGGCATACAGCTCGGGGCTGGCAAACATTTTCTTGAGTTAGGTTTCGTAGGAGGGGCAGTGGCTGGAGGGGTTGGTAAGTCCTTGGGGGGGGGGTGGGGTTTGGGCCAATTGGGGGGGGTGGGGGAGGGGGACCAGCTGGTTGGGTGGGGGGGGGGGCGGCCACTTGCAGGAATGGGTTGTGGTGGGGCTGTGGAGGCTGTGGGGCGAGCGGCAGGGGGGGCGGTTGTCACCCTAGGTCACAGGTCACGTAGGGCGGGCTGGACGGGGTGGATGTCCTCGCGGGTTTATGCTTCATTGGCCACTTTAGAACAGAGGTCATGGAGGTTGGAGTAGAATTCGTGATTTTCTTTCCAGATCTCGGGGAGCTGGGTGGTGACGGTGTTGAGTTGGGTGGTGATGGCCACGCTGCCCGAGATGATGGCACAGAAGATAGAGAGGACGAAACCTTCACTGGCGGTGAGTGTTTGGCGTGGGTTGGCGGCGAGGTTTTGGACCAATTCGGGGTCCAGGTTAAGGGTATTCCTGGTCTCTGAGAAAATATCTGCCAGGGAGGCGACGGGGGGAGACCGTTGTGCCGAGGGGCAGGGGGAGGGGGGTTCCTGAAGGCGGGGGGTGTTGGCACGGGAGATGGCAGTTGCCAAGCCCTGAATGCCTAGGGGTATGGGTGGGATCTCCATCAGGGGCAGAGCAGTGAGGGTTGTCCTGTAAGTAAAGTAGGGGGTGCGTTTATGTAGAATGTCGGAGGGGAGTGGTAGAGGGCCAGGAGCTTGACCCAAATCCCATGCCCAGAGGGTGCCCCTAAATAGGGGTTCTTCCCTCAACCCTAACCCTGCGTGACTCATACCCTCACGTCACGCGACTCATGACTCATAGTGAGTCATGGTGTGAAATCCATCCGCTGCCTGGTCCGAGTCAGCTATACCCTATCTTGCAACCAATCAAAAATCATAAGACCAGTCATGTGCCCTAGCGGGGTCACCTACGTGAAACCCATGACTCATAACTATGAGTCATGTGCAAAATAGATAAACCACATGATCACGATCGTGAGTGATGTCAAATATCAACCAATAATATTAAACCAATGACACGCTATTACCTTGTTCTGTAAAATCCTCTGAGTTAACTGATCTCCTAGCGTGAAAGATAACAAACCAATGCCTAATAATTGTTACTCATGTGAGAGTCTGCCTTGCATAGTCTCCGTTTGTGACCATAGACCTTATTCATAATCTTCTCATCATCATGGACAGGGCATATTGGTACAAAACCATCCGACTAGTTTTGTGCTAAATCTGTTAATCCTTTGTCACTCTCGCTGCGGCTGATTCTACGATAGTCACCTCTATTGAGGATAGGGTCAATATTTTCTGTAATCGCTGATATCAAACGCAGCACGATGGAAACTGCAGCTGCTGGGACAGTCTGAGTGGTTGTAGTTGTAGCTAACCGCGAGGACTTCGAATCATGACATGCCTTATGGATGAGATTCGGTGAAGTGGGTAAGCGGAGAAGTGTTGTTTACTGAATTTTCTTGAGTCGGGTTATGCACAGTATGAGGACCGCTTTGGTCTTCTGGGTAAAGGCATGATAAAGGGTCCGCTAAATAGTTTCATTGTCCTGGCCTGTATACAATTCTGGTCCTAAACTGGTCTATGTGTACTTGCCACCCAAGCAGCTTCATTGTTGGTGTCCTGCTTGTTTTGAGGTACATCCGAGGCTGGTGATCAGTGACTATCATGAATTCGTTTTGTGCCAGGATGTGAAGGAATGCTGTAAGGGCATCAACTATCGTCAATGCTTTCTTGTCTGTAGTGCCATGGTTTATCTGGGCATTAGAGAACTTGCTACTGTGGAGTGCTGCTGCTCTGGCTGTATCAGCTGTTTCTCCTTGTGCTACCCAAGCACCAACTCCTGTATCAGAGCCGTCGGTTATCAGGCATATTGGTAATGCTGATTCATGGTCGATCGGTTTCATGATCTGGTTATGTGCTGCAGGTTGCTTAACATTATCCATGGCCTGATCATGTGTTGCAGTCCATACAAACTCCTCTGATCCAGTAAGCGAGGTCAGGGGTGCTTTGATTGACGCCAAGTGGGCAATAAGTTGGCTAATATGGTTGACAACTCTGAGAAATTCGTGTAATTGTTTCTTGGTTTTTGGAATAGTCCATACTTCAATTGTTGCGAGCTTCTCAGGTGATACTGTTAGCCCTGGATCGTGAATGATATCTTCTAAGCCATCCATGCTTGGGGCCAACAATTCTGATTACTTCCTGCTGGCGTAAAACTGGACTTTTATTACCTTATCACACATGCGTGCCATGTGTTTCAGATGGTCTTATTGTGTATCGGAACATATGAGAATAGTATCAATATAAACCCACCTGAATTGTCCCAAAGAGTCCGGGAATATATCCGACATTATTCACATAGATGTTCCTGGTGCATTTATATTTCTTTGTAGTATCCCTGTGCTGACGAAACACCCAAAAAGCTATTTGAAACTATCCTTCTCAACATCCTTAGGTTCTACCCTAGTCTGAGAATAGGCATCGCTGAGGCCAATCTTGCTTTGGTATCTCACTCTTCGTACCGAGTTCAGGATCATTCTCTGGTTTGGAATTGTTCCATCATCCTTGATTGTTATCTCATTCTTTGCTGTGAGATCGACAAGGGGTCTCATTCTGATTTTGTCTTCTTTCTCTTGAGTGAAGATAGGTGCTGCTCCATGGACTGGTTTCCTTTCGATAATCCCTAAATCGATTTTCTCATTAATTCATAAATTCAGGTCCTTCACCCATTCGTCTGGAATTCCATAAGTTCGTAAGGTCCCTAGTTCCATTGGTGGTATCAGGCGAATTTCGTGGGTTATCTTTCCTAGGGGTGGTAATCCTCCTGGTATGACTTCAGCAAACATCTCTGGATGTTGGTCAATTACATCTTCAGTAGTGATAACTTCTGCTCTGATATGTCTGCCAGTAGGTGTGCAATTGATCCTAATTCCAAACTTGGGGAAGTCAATAGCTGACCCGCCGCATTTGATTCTAGCTTCTTGATGTTTTAGGAAAGGCCTCCCTATAAGGGCATCGTACTTCGCCAGGTTTCCTACTGCAATTTTGTTTCCTTTCATCCGGATTTTACCTACTACTAGGTCAATAGTTCACTCTTTATAGCGCTTAGATCGTGAGCCCTTCATGGCCATGCGTATTTCTGTTGGTTTCTTTATTATGGTGTATGGTATAGCGTGGGTAGTGACAAAGGCAGCACCGATAAACTTTGCTCCTATCGTTCCTGTATCAAACAGGGCTTTTGCTGCCTTTCCATTAATGAGCATAATGCCGTCAAGTTTGTGGTGTGCCTTGATCATTGTGGGGCGCGTCGTCTTCTCAGCTGCCTAGCTCTCGAATTCCAGGGTATTGAAGTATACCTCATCCTATTGGCTGAGCTCTGTTGCTACATTGGATGTTGCTTACTTCATAATTTTCCCCTTTCCCTTGTCCTTTTTGCCTGGGCAATCCTTTGCCATATGTGCTTCACCACCATAAATACAACAGGTGGCTTTCGTTATTTGTTCCTTCTTTTTGGTGGAGTTGCCCTCGTTATTGAACTTTTTCTTTGATTTGTGTTCTGGTTTCTTGTGGGTGGATTGCTTCGGTGGTTTATCATAGCGTTCCTTGCCATACGCACTTTTACTCTGATGGATAGAATCTACACTCTCTGCCTTAGCAATAACAGGGTTGATATCCTCGTCTCCTATGTACTGAGTTTCGATGTCTTGCTGCAGTCTAGGGTGCATACTTGCAAAGAGTTTGCATATGAAAGCGTCGTCACTTATAGTGTCTTCTGGTAGCCTTGATCTATGATCCGTAGCGATGATAGATAACTTGTGGAATTGTCCATTCCATGATTGCCTGATGCTGTTGAACTTCTGATAGGTATCATCCTTATGTTTGGATGTTTGGAATCGTTCCATAAGATAGGTTACTAGTAGATCACTCATGAGGTTTTCTTCAAATAGTTGGGCTAGTTGGAATGCCGCTTCTTGGGCTCGTCCTTCTGTATAAAGGATCCAGTAGTTTCCTGCTCCTGCAGCATTCTGAGCTACATTGTGCAACGGTAGGTACAGTGGCACTGAGTTGTACCATCTATAGAATGCCTGTGGCTTGAGGTCTCCCCGATCACAAGGGAATTTCTTCGATAATGGAACCTTGATACTAAGACTTGACAAAGGCTCTAGTCCAGGTGGAGGACCTGATCCGCCAGTCCCTTCACCATGGTCATACATGTCGTCTGAGTCACTGTGACTGATTAAGCTCTCTGGATCGCCTACTGGTACCAATACGGGAGCTTTGCTGGGTAATCCTTCATCTAGATACTCTGGGAACCTGGCAGGGGTGACTGTCGCTGCTTTTGCTAGTTCTCTTGCTGATTTCAGTAGATCTCATTGAGTGCTGTCTCTGGCGAGTTGCATAGCTGCTTCGTGTATTGAGAACTGTTCCTTACCAGGTGCTTTGACAAAATGTCCCGGTTCGTCTCTAGCTCGTTGTTGAAACTGATTTTTGAGAGCTCTGCTCCCACTGGGTTCCTGGTGTTCTTCAATCTGGCTAACGTTTGGAAGTTAAAAAAATGTGAGCGCCTCCGGGGTGGTAGCGGGAATCGATAGGGGTACGATACTATCTCTATACCGAAATGCTGTATCCAACGAGCCTAAAGAGCGAACGCTTGGACTAAGTTGTTGTAACAAACCTCTTACTATATCGCAACTACCAAGTAGTTATTAATAGCTAAGTATGTTTGCTCTTATTGGTTTCTTGAAGCGAACCGATGAAGTAACTGTTCAACCAAGTATATTAAAAACTCTCTTTTTCGAACTCTTCTCCCTCTAAGTCCGGAGAACATTGGTTCTTCAATACCCTTGTCAGGCTGACCGCAGCCTTATAAACAATAATTATGAAGATTTCCAAAATGCTAGCCTTGAAACTTTAGGTAACACATATCAAGTATCAAACGATACCTTGACATAATAAATAAAAGATACTGAGTATCAACCGATACTCGAAACCAAATATACAACCCATGACTACAATTGTGCGTCATGTCAAGTAACAACCAATAACAATTAACCAATGACACGCGATTGCGTCGTGATGTCGAAACCTATGAGTCAACCCATTTCATACCGTGCAAGATAACAAACTAATGACTAATAACTATTAGTCATGAGAAATCTGCCTTGCTTAGTCACCGTTTGTGACATCTCTACACTCGCTATGTTAACATCATCGGCCGAATACAACTTGTTGGCTAGAACAGCAATCAGCCAACAAGCCCGAGGAAGAGAATATCGCGCCTGGCAACTGGGATTAATGAATATAATATCTAAGAAAGGGGACTTGGGAATAGTATTTGAGCCTGATTTTGAGGCTAGTACGAGTCAGGCAACAAAGGAGCAGTTAATCAAAGCCGGTGTACTTATCAGAACCCTTCTGGAGAGCAACTGCAGCAACATGTATACTACAGTAGGTTACCCTGCGAAACTATGGAGAAAGTTGGAAAGTCGGTATGCAGGTAAAGATCAGGCGAGTATCTGGTATCTGCATGGTAAACTATCCCAACTACGTATAAGGATGAGCCTATGATTGACTATATTGAAAAGCTAGAGCAACTCTTTAATGAGCCCTCCACTGCCAGCCCAGACCAGAGTGAGGAAGACAAACTTTGTGTCCTACGTGCACATTTTCCTCTCAAATAGCATAAACCTTCGTACAGCTATCTCGAATAGCCCCGACTTTGCAGATCTTATGTACCACAATCTATGTGATAGGCCGATGCTAGACCATCAGCAGATGATTGGTGATCCTCGAAATCGATTTTGTGGTACAGGATCGAGTACTGAGGCTTTCTTCTTAGGAAGAAGTAGCTAAGGTAGAGGACAAAGAGGGTGAGGACCAGGATTCACAGGATTCCAGCGGCTGCGAGCTGGACCCGGGGTAAACACTAAGAAGTGGAACGCTGAACGGCCAGCACAACGAAATCGATTCCCCGTGTCGATAGACATAGCTTATTGCACTGTCACGAAAAAGGCCATTGGGCCAAAGATTATCCAAAGAAGGTATAGAGTACAGCAAGTTTGGCAAATGAAGGAAAAGGAAAGGTAATTGGAGCAAGGATGGATACTACCAAGGACCAGAATAGTAGAGGGTGCTGGATACTAGACTTGGGAGCACTGTACCACATGAGCTCAATGCAATAGCTCTTTGAAAACCTTACGGACCACAAAGCGAGTATCAGCATAGCAAGCAATGAAACTATGGAAGCAAGTGCAGTGGGGGAGATTTTGGTTGGAGTCAAAGATGGGAATGATTGCCCTACCCCAATCCACAGTCAGGAAGTCCTCTATGTTCCAACCTGGGGAGCTAACAACGTCATTTCGGTACGCTACGTTCACCAGGCTGGAAGTACTGTAGTCTCTGGAGGGGCAACCCAAGATCGTGTTGAAATTCATATGAACAGAGTTGAGATAGGCATATCCAAACTTCACAGAAATACCTACGTGCTCTCAGTCGACACGCTAAATGCGCATATGAACTACAACCAAAGCATAGCAGTCCAAGCAGTCAGTGACCTCACGAGTGACCTCACGTCATGCTTACAGCTCTCAGGACCTCTGATGGAATGGCACCAGTGGTTGCGGCACCTTGGATTCGATAACATCAAAAAGGGAGCCAAAACCACCACCGCTATCTAAGTCAAAGAAAGCTTGTTAAATCCTACATCCGAATGCTGTGAGTTAGCAAAACAGACCTGGATACCCAACTCGAACCCAGCAACTCACCGTGCCACAACCCCACTTGAACCTATTAAGAGTGATAGAGCTGGTCCAATGTCTGCCCTTTCACTCAGTGGAGCCAAGTACTTCCTTCAATTCATCGATAACTATTCACGTCATACGACTTTCTACCCTGTAAAAGCGAAGTCAGAAGTCCTTGACCGGTTTCGTTAGTTTACACTCAAAATGGCGGATCAGCTAAACACTATGATCAAAAGGTTTCCAAGCGATGGAGAAGGGGAGTATACCAGTAAGGAGTTTGGACAACTTCTTGAAGTTGAGGGAATTATCCAAGAGCTAACCACCCCATACACTCCAGAACAGAATGGAGTTACAGAAAGAGCAAATCAAACTATTGTTGGATGGGCAAAGGCTATGCTCTTTGATGCTGGCTTGAGCGATTCGCTATAGGACGAGGCAGTTCATAAAACTGTGTATCTGAAGAATCAGGGGCCAACTAATGTTTTGACTAATGGTATGACGCGATTATAGTTCCTCTTAAGAGAGGAACTGTACCTCTCCTCGGTGATCCCGTTCGGTGCAAAAGGCTTCAAACATGTGCCCAAGAGGTATCGAGCAAGTGGGAACAAAATAGTATCTGATGCAGGTTCACTGGCTAAGCAGGAACAAATCAATTCCAGGTATTGATTAGGAATAGAATCCATATCACCAGGGATGTACGCTTGGCCCAGACCAGAAGAAACACGTTCCCTAAGAGCCCCAGCCAGATGTCAGAAGACTTATTTGTCCCTATTGCTCTTCGAGAGAGTAGTCTGAGTATTGATAAAACAGTAACGTCATCCTCTGAGGAGCCACCTGTACACAATCTCCACCCGGAACCTGAAGCCTTAGAACGCCTTCCAACTTTGCCTCAAACACCGCCCAGAATCCATACCCCAGGGTAAAACCCCCCAGACACAATCCAAGATGTAATCCCTATGCAACAAGCACCAGCACTTCCCAGACCATAAGAAGAAGTATATTGTATTCGATCACACAAAGCGAATGCTGGACAGCTTCCCGCTCCCCTTAGAGATTCACATATTTCCCAGTTTGCGATTGCCCAAATCACAAGACAGCCAAGCGGATAACATGCCTACGATACGACGAGTTCTACCAAACCAGCTAGCTACCGTCAGGCCATCAGAGGACTCAAAGAGCCAAAATGGAGAAAAGCGATCAAGGAATAACTTGGTTCTTGGCACGAGAACAAGACATGCGTGATCACTCAGTTACCGAGTGGGAGAAATGCGGTCAAGTGTAAGTGGGTCTTCTGAGAGAAGAAATGAGCCGAAGGTGAAATTGTTTGATGCAAAGCACGATTCGTAACGAAGGGCTTTACACAGCAGTATGGGATTGACTACCTGGAAACCTCTGCTCCGGTAGTCAATCTAGGATCACTTTGGATTTGCCTGGCAGGCACCGCATTCTACAATGATGAAATCCACCAGGGTGACATCAAAACTGCCTCCCTGCTGACGGAGCTCATAGAAGAAATTTACATGGAGCTACTGGAAGGCGTATCCATACCACGAACCTCTGCGAATACTGGTACTCTAGTGTGCTGCTTAGTCCGTGGACGTTACAGTCTTGACCCATCTGGCCGTATCTGGAATAAGGCCTGGGATGACCTTTTAATCAGCAAATGTCGCTTGAAACACTCAGGAGAGGACCACTCCGTATACTATAGAATTAGCCGCCAGCACAAGCCACTCTGGACCTTGATCTGGGTAGATGACATACTCTGGATTTGTAACCCAAATGATATCAAAGAGGCTAAGCAGGAACTTGACTTGTGATTCCCACTAAAGGATCTGGGAACTGTGCACTTCTTTCAAGGAATGAACATTGTCCGAAAACTGGATGAGCGAAAAATGATCCTCCCCCCGCAGCAGGATAAAGGATCAATACTCGAATGGTTTCGATTACAGAATTGCCATACAGTATCTACCCCACTCGAACCCGGGGCCCAGCTTGTGATTAATCCCAGAACTAGCGATACAGAAGAGGAAACCTTTTACCGCAGCATCCTTGGAAGCATACTCTATCTAATGCTAGGCACTCGACGAGATCTTGCATTCACCGTAGGAAAGCTTAGCGAGTTCGGTTCCAATCCCAGTCCAACACACATGAAAGCACTAAAGCGACTACTTTGATACATTAGTATAACCCAAGACCACGCACTGCATTCCTTGTACCATCTGATCATAGAAGCAAAATTCCCCCCTATATGTTTCGTGATGCAGACTGGGCAGGGGACAAGGACAACCGCAGAAGTACCGCAGCTTATGTCTGCACTATCTCTGACAACAAAGCAAATTCCCCCCATACCGCAGTGTCCTGGTCCAGCAAGCACCCAGCGACAGTAGCCCTCTCCTCAACTGAGGCCGAGTACATGGCACTTACACAGGCAGGTAAAGAAGCGATTTGGGTGCAGAGGTTCATGGGTGCAATATGGACAATTAAGAATGGAAATATGTCTAGCCATACTCCTCCCATCACCATCTTTGCCGATAACCAGGGCAGCATCGCCTTGGCTAAGGACCCCGAGTTTCCTAGCCGGCCAAGCATATTCGGATTCAACAACACTTTGTTCGAGCAAAGGTGGAGGAGGGGCAAGTGCGAAAGGAGTACCTTCCTACAGGCGATATGCTGGCTGACCTTCTCACGAAGCCCTTGCCTAGAGAAAGGGTAGAGCGAGTCCGAAAGGCCACGGAAGTCTATGCAAGTTATGCAGTAAGGAAAGTAGTATACATAGCCGGCCTGTAAGGCTGTGGGAGCTGGTCTTGTCTTTCCACCCATTGTTTCTCTCTTTTGGCTTTATGTTGTGGAAGTTTTTTATTTTCTCTTTTGTTGTTTTTATTTTTCTTTAACATATGGTTCGCAGAGTGCGAGTATTGGAAATGGGCTAGACTGCTCACCATTATTGTTAGAGCTACTGCAGCGTCCCTGGCTACTGACCAAATACATATATTCCCATTCCCGCTGCACACGAAACACAACCTCTACCACCTCTGACACACAATCGCTCTCACACCGTTTCACTACTACTAGTTCATACGCAGACCGAACATCTACCACTACCTTTATAGTGTGACAATGTCAAACAGGATCAAACTTACTACCAAACACGAACATCTATGATAACCAAATACCGACTTCATTCGAGGCCATGATGTTTACCGTTGGGAGAGAATGCAACCGACACCCTCGCAGATTCGGTTCCTACCACCACTGTGATTGCGAGCGCCGGGATGTAAAGCCGCAGTGGGAAAGAATCTCATGTGAGATTGAGCATGTGCAGGACGCATGCTTGGCTGGACAGGATTCCGCATGGAAGAATATACGGTGGTTTGATCTTTTCTTCATTCATCTTGTTATCTGCCTACTTCTCCTTCGTCTAGAGGAGTGTTATCTTCAAGTTGTTGATTGTTGTCCACTCTTTGTCTATTCCCTTTTCTTTACTTTTGATAAATCTTCTATTACACTCTTTATATTTCTACGACTATACAAAATCGATCAAATCCACGCTGGACCAGACCTCTCGCTCTATGCCGCTGTGCAGTAACCTTTTTGTTGTAAAAGGCGGCAAAAATGTCAACTACCACAACACAATAGGGAGTTACAACAAGACCGCTCATAGATCTGGCCGGGATGCACAGGCTATGCGCTGGCTCTCCACCAGTACCCCATAACAGACATCATGGAGTGGGCACTGTGGCGTGTAATAATAGAGAGATAGGTAGTTAGCATAGGAACCGGACTTGGCTGGCTTGGATTACGTAGTTCATAGGTAGCTAGAAGTATATAAGTTCCGGTAGGTAGCTAGCAAACAACAAGAAAAAAACAACGGAGGAACATCAAGGAAACGAGCAACATCAAGAAAGGAACGGCTTTCTCTACGGCTTTTGTGACTTTTCAATTGTTCATCATCGTGATCATCGAAGATCATCTA
>Ga0307507_10004139_pt1 | contig 26349 bp, 18 predicted proteins | sample 7_EM_MG_FD_207223 | JGI IMG/M metagenome (GOLD analysis project Ga0307507, IMG submission 207223) | Populus trichocarpa ectomycorrhiza microbial communities from riparian zone in the Pacific Northwest, United States - 7_EM | ecosystem: Host-associated > Plants > Roots > Unclassified | place...
GTGCAACTGTAAACACTCTCGGTGCTTAAAGCTGTAAGTACATCATCATCTTAGTAATGTTTCTTCCATGGGATGATATTCTGTTCTGCTTTAGAGTCAATGTATTGCTGTTTTCTTTTCCGATGAAATTTAAATCAAATATATCTTGGTACTACTTAATTTGGTCGTGGGATTTACTGCTGGCTTGCTTTTCTATTTAAGAATTTGAAAAATGGAGTTACAGGTGTCAACTTGTTATAGAGTCTTATTTCAACAGAAAAAGAAACAATTTTGAACTCGTTTTCCATTCTTATATCCAGAAAGTACACGTTTACGTGCAACACTGGAGGCCTGGTACTACTCATCTCATGCTTTATGCGTGAAATGATTTTCATAAATGTAGAAATATTGCCTAGAACAACACCCAGGCAGCTTGCTTGAATCATTTTTAAATTATGGGGCCTGCTTTCTGTGCTTCAGTCACATGATACCCTAGCAATTTCTGTTTAATGGATTTCGGGTTTGCTAACTTTCCTGGTTTTCTGGTAACGATATTATGTCAATTCTTGTACTGCACTGACTGGCACAAGATATTTACTGATATATAATTTTTTCATGTCCTGAGCAGTTATTGTGAGTGCTTTGCCTCTGGAACATACTGTGATGGGTGCAATTGCGTTAATTGTTATAACAATGTTGAAAATGAGGCTGCCAGGCGAGAAGCTGTCGAAGCAACTTTAGAGCGTAATCCAAATGCATTCAGGCCAAAAATTGCAAGCAGCCCACATGGAACACGGGATAGTCGGGTACGTTGGTTAAACCTACATAGACTACTTTTCAGCTGAATGCTTTTATGAAGTTTATTAACCAAATATTTACTTCAAATGGGAGCCTTTATCATATATAGCCATTCCTTTGTCTTTGCTTTTCCTCATTTCTTGTTGGAACAGGAGCCAGGATACCCCTCTGTATCTCTTTTCCATTTTTTGATGTAATTTAAATGAGATATTTTGTATCTGAAGCTATAGTTACATTTTATCTTTGATTGTGAAGGTTTTGAGTGGTGGTTGTCTTTTTACCTTTTGCTTTGTGCATGAAAGTGTTGCACTACTTGAGATGCGACATAATTTGCAACAATAAAAAAAATTGACAATCCTTTTATTATTTCCTTTTTGTCTTGAATGCCATTTTCAGTATGAAATTGCCAAATAATTTTGTCCCAGACAGTGGAATCATATTCGAGGGTTCATTGTCGGGGGGTTCTTATACTCTAGTTCTCTTTGTTTTCCATCCTTTCATTGATGGATGACTTATCTTTATTTTGTTATTCTGCTCATTTTCATTATTAATAGAACTTCATCTATCAAAATATTCAGTAGATATCAAACCTTTTCCCTATGAATTTTTCACTGAAATAAATCCTCATGTGCTGAACTTTTTAATGTGGAGTTTGTTTCATTTATGTGGAATTTATTCATTAAGAAAATTGCAGAACACCATTATGATAGATGCATAGGTAAAAACTCATTGCTTGTTATTGTTGAATTTAAATGAAGTACCTTCGTTTAGAATTCATTGGAGGTGTTTTTATTTATTTTTTATTTTTTATGAGATCCAACTTTTTTCTGGTGTTGTTGGCCATCATATGAAATGGTTGGAAACAATTGCAGGAAGAGACTGGGGAAGGATTGGTGTTTGTAAAGCACAATAAGGGATGTCACTGCAAGAAATCTGGATGTCTCAAAAAGTACTGTGAATGTTTCCAAGCAAACATTCTTTGTTCTGAAAATTGTAAATGCATGGACTGCAAGAATTTTGAAGGAAGCGAAGAGAGACAGGCTCTCTTTCATGGTGACCATGGCAACAACATGGCATATATTCAACAGGCTGCAAATGCTGCAATAACTGGGGCTATTGGATCTTCTGGCTATGCTTCCCTGCCTGTATCTAGGAAGAGAAAAGGTCAGGAGCTTTTCTTTGGGCAGACAGTCAAGGATCCGTCATTTCACAGGCTTGGACATTTTCAACAGGTAAATGTCCTCATAGTATATTTGGTTAATTCTGTATTGAAGAGAATTTTTTATATGCAATGATGATTTTGTAAGAGTTACCTAATCTAAGCAGTTTACAATTTGATGCATAGAATAAGCTATTAGTTTATAGAGACGAACCGGGAAGAAGAAGATAGACATAATCATAAAACTAGCTTCTTCTGTCCCTGAGTTGCAGTTCAAGTTTGCAAATTACATCCTTATTGCTATTTGTTGGATCCTTTGATTTCGTACTGAATAATCATATTTGGGTACTGGTCTATAGCACATGACAGTGTTACTGTGTGTTTTTTGCATTCACAGGCTAGCCACATCAGGCCTGCTGCACCCTCCTCTCCATTGCCTTCTAATCCTGTTGCTCGAGCTGGTAACACTACAACATTGGGCTCATCAAAAATCACATACAGGTATAGTGGCTGTTTGTCTTCATGAAAACATTACCAATATTCATGTTCACAAAACTAACTTTCATGTCATGATTGCAGGTCTCTCTTGGCAGACATTATCCAATCACAGGACTTAAAAGAACTTTGCTCAGTTTTAGTGGTTCTGTCAGGAGAAGCTGCCAAGACGCTTTCAGGTGTAACAATGCTCATATATGTTAAATTGTTTTTACTCGTTCAGAATGTTTTTTTTCTTTATAAAAAAACAATGATAGAATTTTCATTTCTTGAAAAATTAACTGGTACAACAAATATACAAAGGCACTGCAAATCCTCCAAAAGGACAGTATAATTACTTGGAAGAGGATTATTGAAAATTTCCCTAACATTTGTATCTCGAATCACTAGCTTAGCAATGATGTCAGCTGCTTTATTTCCAGTTCTATAATCATAGTAGCACCCAGAAACACCAACCAGCTGCCTGAGATGTAAGATGCAAAAAACTATGAGCTCTATATCCCATGAGACTGGTCCGTCGTGATTAATTTCCTTTATGAGATCCAAACAATTGCACTCAATTACCATATTATGCCAACCCTTTTCTATTAACCAGGAAAGAGCTTCCTTAATAGCTAAAGCCTCCATAATCTTTGGATTAGAAACACACTTGCAGAAAATAGGTCCACAGCTACAAAAGAGCCTTGACTATCAAGCAAAACCATTCCCGAACCACCACTGGGTGACTGATTATTCCAAGAGGCATTCACCTTACAAATGAAAAAACCTTGAGCAGGAACACACCAGCTCCTAATTGCAGAAGCAGTCACAGTAGAACTAGCTGATCCCCTGTTAAGCAAGCTACCACTCACAGCTTCAACATATTCAAGCCACTGGTTCAGAATGTTCAAGGACAACATGTTCTTTTATGCTTTATATTGCATTTGTTCATTTGCATGATGTTCCTTTGATTTGAGTATCAGAATAGCTCAAATTTGTTTTCCATGCTTTATTTATTAGAACTCTTGATTATATTTTCCAACTGCTGACTTATTCTAACAAGTGTATCCCTTAGTTTGGCTGAGCTGCACGCATTCAGCTTTCTGAGCCTTCTCTAACAAGTCAGCGATAGAATTTCCCAGATCATTTAAAGCTGTCAACCCCCCAAACCCCCCCCTCCAATTCTCATACAGGTTGCTCCATTATTCACCTGCAACAGAAGATATCTTCCATGTCTGCTTTCCACTCGATACTCCATATAACAAGTGTTCTGTTCCCATGCTGCATCCCTTCTTGGTCTCCAAAAGTTTTATGAGATGCTTGTGGCCATGCATGTCTGCACTTTTTTATATGTTCTTTTCCCTGTCCTTAATATTCTGCTCTTTTCAAGCCGGCAACTTTCTTCTGAATGTGTATTTTCAAAACTGACTAGATTATCTGTGTCCAGTTTGGTTTGCTACTGCTCATCTTTTTGAGCTATGTTCCCAGGGTTAGCTTGTGATGTTTAAACCTCTATGTCTGAGATTTTCAAAAAGTTGGTTTGCTACAGGAGGGGCTGGGACTTGATGTAGTTTATCACATTTCCTCCACCATGTGAGAAGCAGTCAGCTTCATATTTGTTACTATTTGCAAAATTTTTATGGTAAACCAAGCACTCCTAACTAATTAGATATACTAAAAAGTGCAACTACTTGTCCATTGTAAATACTCTGTAGCCTTATTCTATTCTTGAAAAATAAACACTGAATTGTACAGAGCTATAGCTGGTCTGACAAATGGGTGTTCCTTGAGAATGTTGACATGTTATGAAACAAGAAATGCGAGTACTGCAACCAATATCTAATGATTGGGCTTTCCTTTGAAATTCTTGTATGTCCAGACCAAAGAAATTCAATGAAAAAGCGAGTAGAAGATCAAAGAGACACTTTTCTTGCTTCATCTACCCAAGAAAGGTTGCAGAGCCAGAAGGAAATTGATGCTGATAAAATTGTTTCTAATGATTGTTCGAGTGCAAACCATGAAGGAGGCCTTGACGATTCCAGCTTAGATGGTGTTGATATGCCAAAAGGAAGGCCAATGTCTCCTGGGACTATGGCATTGATGTGCGATGAACAAGATACGATCTTTATGGCTGCTGCTTCCCCCAATGGGTTGATGGGCCATGGCTGCGACAGTTCTTCACAACTGCCTTGTGGACAAGGCATGACAGAGGCTCATGCAGAGCAAGAAAGAATTGTTTTAATGAAGTTTCGAGATTGCCTTAATAGGCTCATCACATTCGGGGAAATAAAAGGCAAGTTTCTCTCCTTTTGCCAAATTTTTACACACTAATGGTTCTAGAAAAGGGAAATGCCAGGTCTAGTATTTTTAGATGATATACTCACGTTTAATGACAAGAAACTAGTATGTCCTAATACATATTGCTAAGTTGTCTATTTTATCAAACATTTATCCAAAATAAACATTGCTTTTTAATTCTTATTGTTACTTTGTTAAATTTGAAAATATGTCACCTTAATGGAAGTTACAGATAGTTGTTTTCTCGTAGTGTACAAAAGACAAATAGCCTCTTTGCAATCAGAAAGTTGCATTTACTAGAATTTGTTTCTTACATTAGGAGGCGCATTGGGCCTAGGGTTACAATGGGATAGCCCTCTTCCACCCCTTAAACCACACACATGTTCTCCATTGGCTTTGAAGTTTTGAACTCAGGACCTCCATAGTTGGAGTTGGAAGGTCAAACCTTTAGGGTGTACTCCTGTGGATGTGCAATTAACTACAATCAGCCACTGTGATTACATATGCTACTAGTTATGTAACTTGCCTTTAGGGTGTACTCCTGTGGATGTGCAATTAACTGCAATCAGCTTGTAATTACATATGCCACATGTTATGTAACTTACCTTTTCCGTTAGTCAATTGTGATGGTTTGGGCTTTCTGATTACAAGGGTTGTCTTTAGCTGCACCATTGTAAGGTGCCATGAATTTCAGATTCATAGTTGTGATCTATGTTCTTATAATTAGTGAATTATATCTTTTAATTGCTTCAAATATTGTGAAATTTCAACAGAAACGAAGTGTTCATCATTAGCCAGAACTGAGCTGGGGAATGAAAAAGGTCCACCCAGCACAGGTTTAGCAAATACCAGAACTCGAACAGGGAGTCAACAGGGACCCTTTAGCAATGGGGTTGTTAAAGTTCCAGCAACTGCCAAACCACCCCAGATGGTTACTTCTATAGTTGCCACCTCTAGCAGTGATCTTAAAAAAATTCCTAGCCTCCCACAAAATGGAGATAACAAGCTGAAGTCTTGAAAAGAAATGTAAAGACATTTTAGCTCTGAAGACTGGCCCAAGGTACGCTACAGAACCTCTGCAATACTACTACAATGCTCATTCTGACTTCAATGCTGATGCAGTCTCTAGGTAGTATTTGGGCCTGGTTGTTGGAACTGACCAGGATTGGATTTATTGCCCTCGTAATTAATATATTACATAGTGTTTCTGTTTCAACCATAATTCAAATCCAGTGGTATAAGTTGCCGAGCCTTACAAATGCACAGGATATGGTTTCTATGATTACTTGCAGTTACCATCATAGATTGTATCTTTAGATACTAGGGATTTTCTTGTTCTATTTACATTGTTAAAAGCAAAGAGCAACTTTATGATTTTTAATGGAATATGAAATTTCAAGTTTGATCCTTGAACTAAAAGCAGAAACATTTTTTCCTGTTAGTGTAGTGATCCTGTTCCTACTTGCTGATTGTCTCTGCAGTCTAGTTTCTACATTCAATACTGGTTATTTTTCATAGGATGGGGTTGCCTTTGTCAAAAAGTTAAGGGGTTTGATATCCTTCGCAGTTTCTGGAAACAGAAAACTTGATTGGTTTTGAATACAATCAAGCTTATGAATTCATTGTTATAATTTTTGTCAACCACTTTTGTTTCGAGGTATTTCGACAATGGACTGTTGGTTTTTCACGTCTTTGGAAAAAAAAAACCCAACAAGCTTTCTGTTTCTGGTTTTGAATTTGACTTTTAAAAATAGATAAGGGAAATGTTACTAAACTTTCTGGTTACTTTTGGCATGTTTTAAAAATAAACAGCCCTTAGTTGGTGGCCTTTTATGCCTACATTACCAGTAGGTTGTTTCCCGTATGTGATTTTACTTTTAGCAACAGCTGGTATGTAGACGAGATGGAATCAAGGAATTGATCATTAATGTGGTCTTCAAAGTCAGACAGTTATACTGTGAAAAATAAAAAAGATTTTGACCCATTTGGCCTAAACCCACCTTCTCAGCATAACCAAAACAAGTCGAATGTTGCAAAAATGTAGATGGAGAAAGAGAAGGTTGAAAGAGATGAAAATTTCATGAGGGCCGATGGTGAGGAGTATAGAGGTGCATAAAAATTAGATGGCCTGCACTTTTTGTGAAGTTAGTTGGTTTTGTGAATATTAAACTATGAAACAAAGTTATTCAAGAGTATTTAATATCCTGTTGGATAGATCTAGAGTTGTAGAGAGATTTATTATCTGAAGATCTAATTTTTTTTTTGTTTTAAATAATTTCTTAAAGGTTGAATTGTCATCAACCACAAGCCGTCCAATTGTCTAGTTTCCAATGGTAATTCACGTGAACTATTCGTGAAAAATCTCCTAAATCTTTAGGAGAGGGATTGTTATGCTTAGAGTGCTAACTTTAATATTGTGTTTATTTAGTTTTTTTGTCTAACAGACAACCATACTAAATAAGAAGTATAATTTACTATTTATAGGAAAATTTGAAAAACCTTATAATTGACAAAATATTAATTTGTCTCCTGAATAATATTCATTTATTAATTTAGGATAATTTTAAAAATCAATTTAATCAAATTCTTACTTGATTTTTTTAGGTCTAGAAATATAATCATTGTATTAATTATATTTAAGTATTTAATTTCTAAAATATATTTAAATCAAGTTATACTTAATTAAATAATTTCAGTATAATTTATAACTAATTTCTAACTAATATGTTAACCTAAATATAAATTATAATTATAATTAAATAAATTAAATAATTCTAATTTATTATTAATTTAATAATTGATTAATTTATATTTGAAGATCAGATGCATTGTCTAACAATATGTCATGATTTCTAAATATTAGAAAAGTCATTATTGGTTTGACTTAACCTTTTAATAACTAGTTTCTCATTGTAGTTAATGTTTTTTCATCAATAATGATTTGATTTAATATAAAAGCATGAAGTATATCTTCCATGTTAAATCATGTTTATTCTCTACATAATAGTTATTGATCGTTTGAATAAGATTTGAAACTTTTTTCAAATCTCATTTCTCCTTTGCCAAGGATTTCTCAGTCAATACTATTTGAGAATAGATGAAATATTTTCTTTAATTCACCTAGGGTGAAGAATTCTCTCTTGATCACTCAAACACTTTCATATAGTTTATGTTATACCCAATGTCTGCCATTTTGTTACCTCGTTTAAGATAATATGTAATAGGATCAAAGTATAACATTCTCTATATAAGATGACTTAATGATCTCAAGTCTAAGGATCACTTACACAACCATCACGTGAGCCTTTCTATAGACATATGCGATCTTTCCATATGAAACTTTTATGCAAGTCAATTCAATGTCCATGTCTTAAGACAGACACCTACATATTAGTTTTAGGTATCTATTATACCTCAGCTTATGAGAACTACTGCTTCCTTTCATAAAAAGAAAGAATATAATATGTATCAATTCTTACGGCTATAATGAATATCCAGTATTTAAGAGAGCATCGACTAGGAACATTTTAGGAACAATGATTTGATGCAATAAGAATCTCATAATTATAACAACTTTATAATTTTCTTTGTAAAACATTTTTATCTCATGGACTTTATCTTTACTTTAGATTCATTAATCTAATATTATATGAATATTAAAGATAAATTAAGCTTTTATTAATAATAAATATGTATTTACATAAATATAACAATGCCACGTGTAACCAATAGACTGGCTACATAAATATAAATTAAGCTTTTATTAATAATAAATATGTATTTACATAAATATAACAATGCCACGTGTAACCAATAGATTGGCTACAAGACATATTAAACTAACAATTTCCCACTTGCACTAAAGTCAATCGCTCATGTATGTAATACTATATTGCTCAATGTAACATTAATGCTTCTACATGGATAGTGACTTAATAAGATGATCTTCTAGATTCTCTTTAGTGGGTACTCACTCTATCTTTACATCTTTCATTTTATTGATTTATCAAATCAAATGAAATTTATTAAGTACTTGTGTGGATCATTGATGAGATATTGGTTTCTTTGCTTATGCAATGACTCCATTGTTTTTACAGTACAGGGCAACTGAATCAACAATGCTAGGAACTAACCTAGTTCATTAATGAATTTTTTTATCCAAACAACTTCTTTGTTTCTTTAAATGTGGAGGAGTACTCTTATTCAGTTGTAGAATCAATTATGCTCTCAACAGTGCTAGGAACCAACCTAGTTCATTGATGAATTTTTTTATTCAAACAATCTCTTTGTTTTCTTAAACGTGGAGGTGTACTCTTATTTAGTTGTAATATTAGTTGCGCTCTCTTATTTGTATTTCTTTCAACTCAGAGCACTACCATTTAGAGTAAAACATATATTGACTGATATTTACTATTTTTTCAAATATTGAAAAAAATCTTAATTCAAACAATTTTGAACTTCTAGTTTATCTTCTCTATTGATGAATCCTATAGCTAAGTATAAGATACCATTTCCATCATATATATATATCTCATTATGTGTCTTAAAACACATGTTTTTGGAGGAAGGTGTTCCATGCAAAATAGACAAGAAATACATTTTAGATTTTTCCATGCTAAGTTATTTTAGCATCTAGTCTATATGCATGGATTGAGACAATTTAAACAACCTTCTAGATCTATCTATATAGATTTCTATATTCAATATATAGGCTAGTTCTCTTAAATTTTTTATGGAGAAATTCTTGCACAACCAAAACTTTATTGATTAAATAAAAGATATGTCATTTTTAAATATGTCATCTATATATAATACTAGGAAAACGATATCATTCCTAATCTTTTGTAAACACAAGGTTTATCCATATTTTTGATAAAATCAAATCTGTTGATTATACCATCAAAATTGGATATTCCTACTCCTTAAAGCTTGCATAGTATATTTGTACATTGCCTTTCATATTAGTCTTTCTTTTAAAGTCTCACTAGATCTATTAGATTTTATCCCTTTTAGGTGGATCTACCAAGTTCTAAACTTGGTTAGTATATGAAGTTCATAGCTTCAAGTCATCTATTGGAATAAATATTATATATTACTTTCAAGTAATTGGTGGGCTTATAAATTATGAGCAACATGTCATTCACAGTTTCCATGAGGGGTCTTTGTATTATTGATGCATGGCATGTTCGATTAAACATATTCGATTAATGGTAACCTTGAGTGACTCAACAAATTATCCATAAATAGAACTCTAGTTTTATGCATATAAAATTGGAAGAAAACTATTCATGTTCTCAACATGTACTTAATATATTAATGAGATATTTATTAATTAAACAGGTCTCATTCAAAATATGGTATAACAGATATATATTCCATACATAACAATTTATATATAAACATATACCCTTAGTATGCCATTCTAATTGGATGATTATGGACATATCTAAGTTAATTCTCCCGAGCCATTGAAGAAAATTAAATAGTCAAATCTTAAATAGTTGGAGCAAGTCTTCATAAGTTAATTGCAAGCACTTCGGTTGTAGCCTTCATTGTCATTTCTTTCTTCGTCTTGGATTATACAATTATTTCCTATCTAAATTCCTATATTTTTAAATTACATAATATTTACATAATTAATTAAGAAACCTTGAATTAAATTCAAGAGCAATTAGATGAGAAAAGAAATATAACCCAGAAGAAAAAATAGAGACAAGATAAGATACATAGATCCTATTTAATAAAATTACAACCATTAAATAGCACAATCACATCGGTTTTTAATGTCTATAATCATTCATCATGCGTAATAACATATTAATATGCATAATAAAATTATTGCATGCTTTAATTCTAATAATTGGTTTTATGTGTAATTTTTTTAAATAATATTTCTAACATTAGAAATATTAAATCAAATCTAATTTGATAATTTCTCAAACATAATAAATTTCATTTAATTTAAATTTTCTTTTAAAAACAACTTTTCAAAATTTAACAAGAAAACTAATCACATTAAACCATTTAATTCAATAAATCTTAATCCCATCATGATATCATAAAAGTCAAAAAATCATATTAAACATTTTAATTTAATCCTAATCTAATTAGGAAAATTAATTCTATAATTAATTTAATTTAGGGTTTGAATTTTAATATAAAATCATTATTTTATATATGAAGGGCTAAAATAGTAATTTTAGCTCCAAAATACCTAAAGGTAATTAGATATTAGTTACAACCTTAAAAAACCCTAAAAAGGTTGAAGGGGTAGAATCGTAAATTGTACCCCTTCTTCTTCTTGTCGTTGCAACAGGTTGAGCATAGTAGTGTGAGGTTGCTCCCTCGCGCAAGGCTGCTGGTATTGCACCTGACAGGGCAGCCGCCCATGGTTTGCTGCCTCTCACGCCAACAGCGAGTGCTGAAAAATTTAGCATCGCTGCTGGTGGCGCAACAGTGCCTCAGGTGCTGCACTTGACACAACATTATGCGTGAGCAGATCTGGCATCATCACCTTTTTTTTTTGAATTTTCAGCCAAACTTGCCACCATTGAATCTTTGATCTTCTATGCATTCTTAGTGCACAAATATGTATATGTAGAATTTAAAATCATGTACTTATTGTCGCATATATATGGTGTTGCAACGATCATCCTCTTGGATTATATTTTTGGATGTGGGTGGAAAGAGTAAGGAGTTCTTATCCTTTATTAGTTAAAAAGGTTTAGAGCTGCCACCTAATATTTTAGTCACTAATAACTCTAATTGGTCTTCAGAGTCTGGATAAAGAGACTGATTGTGTATAGGGAGGACAATATCCCCCTTAGTACACCCTACCTAAAATAAGCTGCATTGTTTATTTATCTGACTATTAATAAGACACTATTATGTTTTTTTAATCATTGATTTATCTATTAGTTAAAGTAGGTCCACCTCAGTAGAGTGGACCATGGCTTTACGAGTTAAGCCTAGTCATTCTAGAGTCGAAACATATCTTTTGTATTTTGTTTTTTTTAATTCCGAGAATACATCTTATGTATAATTTCATAATCCTTGATATTAAAAATAAACATTGGTTTTTTTGAAACTTAGAAAAAATCCCCATGGCTTTAATAAACCTTTTATTAAACCCGTGATGCATGCAAAACAATAAAACTATTTGTTGATTTATTTTGGTATTTTAAATCACACAATATTTTTATGTATTCTATTAAAAATTCCTGACCTTTATTTAAATTTGAGTTCATTAGATTATTATTATTATTGTTATTATTATTATTATTATTATTTTATTTTATTTTATTTTTATTATTAGGTTTATCCATATTCATTAGGGATATCTCATTAGACTTAAGATAATTTTTAGTATAAATACTCTTTTATAGAGACATTTTGAAAAAGACTATTTTTAATAAAGTTATCTGCATTCTTGCTATCTTTTTATGTGGTTGAGTGATTTCTATACTTAGTTCTTGATTGAACTTGCAAACTCTTCAAAGGATTGATCAATTTCATTGTGACTTTATACTACTAATTTATGTCTCTTTATATGTGTAGGGTGGAAGTGATCATTGTATATAATTTTGGTTCTTCAAAGCAGGTTCTTGTTGGGTCAAGTTCCAAACTGTTCAAATATGATTTTGGCGTATCTCGAGAGGTTTCTACATCATAAGGAATTTGAAGGATAGGATAGAGAGAAATGAGAGATGTAATAATAAAATTGATGGTTTGTGAAATAAGGCTAATCAGGATAGAAACAATGTTAGAAGGCATGGAAGGCGTGTTAGCCCCATTGTTGATGATTAATTTTTTGAGATAGGTGATGAGAATTATGATAGTGTACCTTTTGGCCAAGAAGATTAGTTTAGGCAACCTAGAAACCCTAGGTGTGGGGGAGTTAGGAGAGATGTGTCGTTGGGTCAAAAAAGAGATGATTTGGATAATTTTGAGTATCGTGATGAGGTAGATAGGAATTTAGGTAGCATTAAGATGAAAATTCCTTTTTTCAAGGTAAAAATGATCTCGAGATGTATTTAGAGTGGGAGAATAAGATGTAGCTCATATTTTTTTATTGTCATAACTATTTAAATGGTAAAAAGATTAAGCTTGTCGTAATTGAGTTCATGGACTATGTCATTGTGAGGTGGGATCAGCTTGTGTTGAGTCATAAAAGAAATCATGAGAGGCATGTTGAGACTTGGAAGGAGATGAAGAACATGTTTGGCAGTGTGGTAGCGGTTGCTTTTCAAATAACTTTTTGTGCCGAAATGCATGCCAATGATGTTTTTTCATTTTTTAAAAATCATTTTTGACATTAACACATCAAAATGATCCAAAACATACAAACCATATTAAATTTTAGCAAAAAAAAAAATAAATTTTTTGGGAACGCTATTACAAAGAATGTTGATGACTACCATAAAAAGATGGAGATCACGATGGCTATTACAAGGACGATTTATCTCTAATCATTATTATAAGGATTTATACTAAAAGTTGTAATGTTTGAGCCAGGTACAAAGAATGTTGATGACTACCATAAAAAGATGGAGATCATGATGGTTCATGCTAATTTAGTAGAGAATAGGGAGGCCATTATAGCTAGATTCTTAAATGGGATGAATCGCGAGATTGTGAATATTATGGAGTTGTAACACTATATGGAGTTGGAGGATATGGTGCATATGACAACAAAAATCGAGAGATAGCTCAAGCGTAAAGGTGGTTCACATCCAAGCCAACTGTTAGGTTCTTTGTCACCTTGGAAACTTAATTTTAAGGCTAATATGGGGGGTTGCCCAATCTTCACCGAATATGGAGTAGATATCCGAGACTCCAAAAGAGAAGGAATATCTTCACCAATAGTAGAGGTAAAGTTAAAACTTGTATCTTATAATTATGACATAAAATGCTTTTATTGTTTTAAAGTTCGTCATATTGCTTCTTAGTGTATAAATAAATGAGGTATGGTTGTGAAAGAACATGGTGAGGTTGTGATCGATGAGGAGATTAGTGATGAGTAGGAAATGCCTTTGCTTGAGAATGCTAGTGATGATTGTGTTGAGTATCCGATTGAGGATAAAGCACTTGTGGTGAAACAAGCACTGAATTTGTAAGCTAAGTTGGGAGATTTGGAGGAGCAATGAGATGACATCTTTCATATGAGGTGTCATATTCATGATAAGGTATGCAATATGATTATTGATAGTAAGAGTTGCATTAATATGACTATTACTGATTTGGTGGATAAATTGAACTTGTATGCTAAAAACACCTTGTCCCAAATAAATTGTAGTGGTTGAATGATTGTGGAGAGGTGAAAGTGCTTAAACAGATTTTAGTTACATTTTCTATTGAAAGTATTATGATGAGGTGTTATGTGATGTTGTGCCTATGTATGCTAGTCATTTGTTGTTGGGTAGGCCTTGGAAATATGATCGGAAAGTTATGCATGACGGGTTTAAGAATAAAACTTTTTTTTTTGTGAAAGATAAAAAGTCTATAATTCTTATTTCTTTAACACCTAAGTAAGTTTATGAGCATCGATTGAAGCTTAAAAAGGAGAATATTACTGAAAATGAGAGTATATATATATGAAGGAAAGGTTTATTCATAATATTTCTTTACTAACAAGATTATGCATGGTTTTAATGGTGATCCTTTGTTTTAGGTTGATGGTGGTTTGTTTCCTTTAAAAGGTGTTATTCATGTTATAGATTCAATGATGAATCATCTTTAAAAGAGAGGGAATAGTATGATCCAAGAAAATGTTGAGCAAGGAAATTCATATTCTAGTGTAATTTTGCCTAGTAACTGGTTTTACATTATTGAGCATAACTATCAATCTGCTAGTTGGATCAGGCTTAAATAGAAATTCCTGTATATATTATTCTGTATTAGGTTATAATTTTAAGTTAATTGGAGTTTAGGAAGGTCTTACGATATAGGTCAGCAGATGCAATGTGGATTTTGTTATTTGTTGTCTTATGACTTGTAAACTTCCTATTAGAAGATAAATCTTTTTAATGCAAAATTATCCCTTAGATTTCTAATTTGAGGTTTGAATAAAGTATGCAACTTGACACAACAAGAACCTTGTCTTGAAGAGCCAAAATTATAACTAAAGCGGTATGCAATTGATCACCCCCATCTTATGCCTATAAGGAGAAGAAGTATAAATCACAATGAAATTGATTAATCCTTCAAAAAGTTTGTAAGTTCAACCAATAATTTAGTATAAGAATCACGTAACCACTCAAAAAGAAAAAAGCACATAATATGAGGTAACTTGTAGATATAAATTCATCAACTAAATAAAAATCCTTACATAAGAGTATTTATATGTAAACCCTAAAACTAATGGGTTAAACATGCACCCAATTTAAATAAAACTCAAAATAATTAAAATAAGGTTTAAAATAATAAAAATAAAAAATAGTCTAAAATTATTTTTCACCATTTACTGCATATGATAGTTAAAAATACCCAAGAGAAGTAATTGTTGAAGAATCCTTATTAAACAAAAGCCTATTGCCTTGTAAATTAAGAATTAGTTTCGAGTTAATTAATTTTTCTTGTTTGATATGAAATCCTTATAAAATAAATAATCCAAAGGTTGCCACATAAGTTTCCAATAGCATTAAAGACAACTTGTAGTGAATGGAATCTATAACTCTTAAGCAAACAATGTCGTTTTTTTTTGTTTTTGCACTTTGCTGGTAGATTAGAGGCCCAACTTCAAATACAATGTTTTCTCTCATCCGAATGAATTACCACGCCTACCATATATAATTAGAAAGAATAGATGTCTAGTTGCCAACCTAATTAGAATCGCATCCAAACTCCTCTTGTAGCTTCTGATATAATCCAAAAAGTAGAAAAAGGTCTAGACTAGATTTGAACTTTTTTAACCCAAGCCTCTTAACTGAACTCATTGAACTCCTCTTGGATCTACTTTATTTTAGGCCTTGTAATAGACCCAGTGGACACTCGTAATTTATCATTTGATGTCATAACCAGGATTGCATCACTTTTCCTCGTAATGCAAGGATACTTAGTAATTTATTTTTTGGAGTTTCCTAGTTCTCTAGAGATTTTTAATTGGCAACAACATAGTTTTTAAGTTTGATAAAGATTTCTTAATGTTTCAAAATCTTTTTCTTACAAGATTCTTTATTTATCCTAGTTATATAGGGAAATGAGGGCTGAAGTATTTAATGGCATATTACTTTTGGGTTTACTTCTTTGTATTAATCTGACTTATTTTAAGGTTTTATTTGTTTTTTTTATTCCATTAGTTAAATATTTACTTTCGGTTTAGAGTTTGTGTTTTAGTTTAGGTTAGTTTTAGTCTAGAATCATTGTTTTATAACTTTTTTAGGTATTAAGCTTGTGCTAGCTGATTATTAGCCTGAGCCCATTAGTTTGCAACTCAAAAAGGGTAAACTAAGATTATTTAGAAGGACTATATATTGTTTTCTTTGCTGCAAAATTCAGCAGCCATGATGTTTTGAATAAACTTGTGTTTTGTGTGATGCAACACTTTTTTTATTTATTGGGACATAGATCAACAATTGACTTATCAAGGTATAACTGACCTTGTGACATCTTCGCTTACTTCAGGTTCTTGTTTCGCTATAAAAACGGGTCCAAGTTCTTTTCCAATACCTTTAATTCTTAGTTATACTGTAACAACCCTAACTTTCAAATACAATTTCCATATGATTTCCTTTTTGACAATTTAAAAAACAAGGTAATTTTTTTTTTATGACAGTCTACTGTCACTTTAATGGTTGACTAGATTAATTGGGTCCAACTATTTAGTCGACCGATTCCTCTAATAATTCTCAGATTTCTCTTACTAGATGATCAAATGGTCGACCAATTCTATCGATTGATTGAGTAGTAACAATTTTAATTGTTCATTCCATCAAGCGGTCGATTGGATAAATTAACAAACCCAATCAGTCAACTGGTTGGAGTAGAATCATACATTTTTATTATTTTTCCTTTCATTCATTAATTAACTTTTAGTGAAGCATTTATTTTTTTATGAATTGACAATATTTCTACCAAACCTTCAGCAGTGTTTTCTCTACCTTTGAACCATACCAAGTTATCAACAACTTCTTTAATATCACAATTCACATCACAATCATAGTTTAACCATCCTAGGCTTTATCTCACATCATAATATCAACGAAATAAAAAATATCTAATCCAAATATCAAACACATCATATTTCATAATTCAATTTTCACAATTAATAAACAATTACAATACGTTAGACAAATTCATATGGAAACATAATAAAATAAATTTATGCATTCCTAATCCTAATGTACTAAAAGAATTCATAATATTAGAAAAGCCTAATAAGGAATTCTTATCAAAAGTAATACAAATATCATAAATCTTGACATTATTTACACACGTAAATTTACATTACAAAAGGATTAATATTTCAAAATTCAATCTACTTTATGGTCTTATTGAATCATTTTGCTAAGTCATATGTTCTGGTTATTCCAAAACTGATGCTACTAGCCCATTACCGAGCATAATCCTAGTTACTAGTTAACATATTTCAACACCCAATTACTAGGTACTAGTCTCATCACTGGTTAACTAGTTCCATTACCTATTACCAGACACTAGCTCTATTACAGAATTACTAGTTCCATTATCCATTTCCGGGCACTAGCTTCATTATAGGATAGCTAATTCCACTGTCCCTTACTGAGCACTAGCTTCATTATCAGATAACTAGTTTTTTCATCCAATACTGGACACTAGTCCCATTATCAGATAACTAGTTTCACTCATATCAATTAATATTAAAGAAGAAACATACCACATTTATTAAAATTATAGTTATTTAATTTGATATAAATGTATCAATATGTCAAGTACCTACGTGGAGTCTGTGCTCATAATGGTATCCTCTTCTACTATCCTAAACCGTCAATCTCATTTGTTCCAACAGGAAACATCATCATTATAAATACTTCAACTATCATTGAAATTCCACTTCAATTCTCATTAAATCCAAAATTTTCACTTTAATAACAAGGAAATCTTACAATTTCCTACACCCATGTATTTTTCATAACCATAGTTACCTTTAAAGATTTATTCACTTAATTCTTCAATCTATATGAAATTTAATTTCACACTGAATCATTAATCTCACGCGCGCGCGCGTGTAATGCTCAACACAATTTTCATATAAAATTTTTAGACTACCAATTTTGTCCATATCCATACTAGTTTAATCCAACTCTTCTTTACGGTAGATATGTATTTTCCTTCAACTTTTCTTATAACTATCTCACATTACTCATTTATTTTCATTGTCTTTTAAATAATATGCTTTCATTTTATGAATAAATACAAACACATCATCACCTATCTCAAGTTATATGTTTCACAAATAACTTTACATTACAACCTCATTAACATCAACAATCACATGTATGAAGTTAAATCATCCTTTTTTCCAATCTTTATCAATTGCTAACTTCAACATCAACTATAATCTATAAGATTCATCATCAAATCACTTAGTTCCTTAATCCACACACACCCACACACACATACACACACACACAAACGTGTGTGTATGGTGTCACCCTTGATAGCCCATTTTCTTTTCTTTTTATCTCTCTGTTTTTTTTTCCCATCATTACTTACACATAATCACATATTTTACTTTGCCAATTCTTTAAGTACCCTAAATCATATTACATCAAAATGCCATAACAAATAAATATAGCATCATTTTTATGAACAACATTATCCACATGATAATAATTCACATTAATTCTATATAATTACAAAACATTAAAGAGTTTCAAACACATCTTCCATTCTCTTCCTATTGGTCGGCCTCACTCTTTCTCTTTCCACCATGATTCTTTCTTCCTATCATCATGATTCAACATCAAACAAAACATTTTCCATCCAAATTGCCTTAATTTTAACAATTTCTCTAATTTATACTAAGAATCCTAATTTGATTTTACTAGGATTTTGATCAAAATCAATTAACTTTTGTTCAAATTGGTATGGATAGGTTCTAAACACTTTACCTAGTAATAATATGAACTTCAAAAGCTACTTAGTTGAAATTTTCTCAAGCTTCTTCCCACCTCCTTTTATTTCTTCACTTTCTCTCTCTAATATCAACTTTCCCTCTCTCCATTCTCCTTTTATCTCTAGTGTTTAAGTGTTTCCCTTACTTCAATCCCCTCTCCTACTCATATATCACCAATTTCTTTAGAAAGTTTTCATGAAATAAAAAAAAAGAAAAATTAAAACTCTCTCCCTCCGATGGATGCAAACAATCGGCCTTATAATGGAAGGAAGAGAGAAAAAAAAATTATTATTTCAATTACCCAATTGCCTTTACTTAATTTATTTATCTTATATTCGGGTAATAATCCTAACTTCTTGTATAATTTCATGTAGAAACTTTCATCTAATTGCCTGAAACAACATTCCCTTTAAAAATATATATTTATTTATTTACTTCATGTTTTTATCTTTCATTGTTAGTTCCTCCATTCAAATAATTCATATATAGCAATTTATTTTCAATATCAAAGATCCTTAATACTTTATGTCGTAAATAATCATTTTGATTCATTCAAATAATTATCATTTCTCATTTATTCATTCAGAATTTTCATAAAATTTCTAAACTATTCTGGAGTTTATATACAAGGTTATCTATAGGTCAAGGTTTCTATTCAAACTTGAATTTCAATTTTCTTAGGTTATTTATTTACTTCATTGTAGGTTTCTGTATTTTTATATCCACGAGGTTCACATCTAAGCCTTAAACAATTAAATAACTTGACTAAGCAAGTAGAGCCTAGGTTTCAAAGAATAGGAAAGATCTAAACAATCAGACAATCACCTTGAAACCAACTGTAATATTATCAAGTATGAAAAAACATGGTTTGCGTTTTATTGATAGCAGGAAAAATAAATTTAAAAGAAAGATATAAATAAACCATGATTAATAAAAAAAAAAGGCTGAAAATAACACATGATCAATCACCAACTACGCAAATGCGAAGAGTCACGATAAAACATCACCTACAATAACTAAATTCCCACTTGATAATCTATACAAACTTTAAACACTATACTAAAAAAAGTTTTTTTTTAATCTTTTTAGCTAGCTAGGATACCACCTCCTTGAAAAGAAAATAAAAAATCTAAAAAAATTAAAATCACAACAATCAAATAACAAAACAAGAATTAAATACCAAAGATACACCCAAGAGGCAAGACAAAGAAACATGAAAAACTTAGACACGTTAATCTCTAAACAAGGCAGTAATAATTGCGACATAACAGTAACAGAATAAAACCCGAAAACCATATATAAGATAAAACTAAGAATCAATGTAAGTAAAATTATTTTTTCTATCAAATTAGATACTTATTTTTTTATTGTTATTTTTTTCACTTTGAAAAATTTTATAAAGATATTTTTTTTTATTTAATCCTTCAACATTAAATTGGGTGGGAATCTAACTTTTTAATCGAGTTCGGGTCTGGAATTTCATGAGTTGTGGGTTTAGGGGATTAACCCGTGTTTAGAAAATTTGTCTGCGTTTGATTGGTTTTTTTTTTTTAACTCATGTTTTCTTAGTTTTATTTCTCAGCATTTATTTAATTAGAGATTGAGTTCTGTTAATTTTTTTATTTGTTTTTTATATGATTTTTCATTGATTTTAAAAATAACCCAAGTTTTCTTAAATATTTTGATTTGTCATTATTTTTAAAATTTAATTTTTGTAAAAGATATTTAATTTTTTTAATTATATTAAATTAATTGATTAAATATAAGCATAAAATGGTCACTTTATGATATTTTAAAAAATAAAATAAAAAATCTTTTATTGGGTAGACATTGTTTTATTGACACAAATAATTGTTTGATTCAATAAAAAATTTATTTAAATAAACAAAGCTATTAAATATAATTGAGTATATTCTCTGTGTTACAAGATTAAATATTTTGACTTATATTTATTTTTTAATTTAGCTTTATTTATTATTAATATTTTTGTATATTTACTTATACAGATGATATTTTTATTTAATTAAATTTATATATAATTTTTTTTTATTTTTTATTAAATTCTTTTTAATATTTATATTTTTATCGGAAACAAAACTATTCAACTCGTAACAGAGAGGCATCAAATAGCTATAAATGATTTATTACGGGCATAGTTTTGAAACCCGGCCTGGCCTGTCGAGTCGACCTGGGACTGAAACTGGGTCGGGTTTAAGAAAAAATAGGAAAATGAAAAACCCGGGATGAGTCGGTTAACCCAGCAAGACCCGGTCAAAAACTCAATTGCAACCCGTTGAATTTTTTTTACTAAAATAATATTATTTTGATTTTTTTTATATAAAAAAAAATTGACTCGAACAACCCGATCAAAATTCAGAACCCGTACCTTCAACTGGACCGGGTTTAAAAACTAACCGGTGCCAATTCACTGTTTCTAAATCCTATTCGTCTTTCAATGGCGCTTGCGTAATTTGGACTTATCCGTATCAGTTGCAAGACAATTTATTACATCACCCACGTGAAATTTGACAGAAGCTCTCCTAACGGCCACACATGGCCTGCTTCACCTCTAACATTCTGCAGCAAAAGCATGTACTCTCAATCACTCTCTGTAAGTATCCATCGCCATCTCTTCATGCTTGCAAATTTCACTTTTTATCTCACATTCCTGGTTCCTCACCTCCCAAGCACACACCGCTTCTTGTAGCTACAACACTTGCTAGTAACATCCTACATGCAAAGTTATCTGCAACTGACCATGATAGTCCAACCAAAACCATTAATTCAAGAACCAGAAAGGAAAATAATGCATTGGGGTTCCCTTCTTCAAGAAGAATAGCTAAAAGGGTAGAGAGAAAACATGTCAAAAACCTTACTACTTCTGTAGTTGACGAGAAGACTGAGAAGCGGTTTTCGAAGGATAGAAATACAAGAAAGAATATGGGTTTTAGAGAAAGTACAGGAATGGGTTCTGAGAATTGTACTAAAGATGGGAAAAAGGGCATTAGATTTTTGGCAACTATGGACAGTCAAGGAGTATGTGGTGAAATGGAGAGTAGAACAAAAAACGGTAGTGATATTCAAGTTATTAAAGTGGACAAAATTGGAAAAGGGTCTAAACAAGACAAGGTTGATTCATCAGAACTCAAGTTACGAGTTAGGTTGGATATGTGCTCGAAAAGAGGAGATGTGATAGCTGCAATTCAATTATATGATTTGGCTCAGAGAGAAGGAATCAAGATGGGGCAGTATCATTATGCTGTACTTTTGTATCTTTGTTCCTCTGCTGCTGTTGGTGGTGTTCAACCAGCTAAAAGCGGGAGTGAGAGTGTTGGGCGAGCCATCGATTCATTAGATGTGTCTAATGAAGTTTCGAATGTAAAATTTCAGGAGTTGAGTGAATTAAGGGATGAGGATGATAGAAAAGTTGGTGCTACTGAATTGCATATTCGTGTTTCCGACAATAGGAAGAAATTAGTCGATGCTGATAGAGAACCTGGAAGTATAGCTGAAATGGAGTTGAATCATGGCAGTACGTTTGGTAATTTAGATGACAAGGAAAGTTTGGTCCAGTTTTTCAATGAGTGTAACAAGCTAAACTTTCAACACTTGGATGGACGGCCTTCACATGGAAAGGATAAAGATGTCAATATACATGGCACTCATGAAATTCAGTTCAGCGAAGATGTCAAGAAGTATGCACTTCAAAGGGGCTGTGAGATCTTTGAGAAAATGTGCAAGGAAAAGGTCCCAATAAATGAAGCAACCTTGACAGCTGTGGCAAGAATGGCGATGTCAATTGGTAATGGTGATCTGGCCTTTGAAATGGTGAAACAGATGGACGCATTGGGGATAAATCCTAAATTGCGGTCCTATGGACCTGCTCTATCTGTGTTTTGCAGTAGTGGAGACATCGACAAAGCATTTTATGTAGAGAAGCACATGTTGGAACATGGTGTTTATCCAGAGGAGCCTGAATTGAAGGCACTCTTAAGAGTAAGTGTAGAAGGTGGTAAAGGTGACAAGGTTTATTATTTGCTACATAAACTACGAAGAATTGTAAGGAGGGTCTCGCCCTCTACTGCAGGCATAATTGTTAGATGGTTTAACAGCAAGGCAGCTTCAAGAGTGGGAAAAACAAAATGGGACGTTAAAGAAGCAATTGAAAATGGAGGTGGAGGTTGGCATGGGCAAGGTTGGCTGGGTAAGGGAAAGTGGACTGTTTCTTGTACATCTGTTGGGCTGGATGGAATTTGCAAGTACTGTGGACAGAAATTGACCACAATTGACCTTGATGCTGTTGAAACAGAGAAATTTGCCGAATCAGTTGCTTCTATTGCCATAAAACGTGACAGAGATTCAAGCTTTCAAAGATTTCAAGTATGTTAAACCCCTGAGTATTGCATATAACATTGTTATGGTAAGATGAATGGGATAATTAAGGAGTGATTTCATCTGTAATCATTGTTGCTTTTTGCAGAAATGGCTTGATTACTATGGACCTTTTGAAGCAGTGATAGACGGAGCAAATGCTGGTATTTACAACCAGGGAAGGTTCATGCCATCAAAGGTATACTGTCAGTCGGCTTAGATGGACAAGACTAACAAGGAATTCAACAATCTATTTTTTCTGTTGATTGGTTTAGTGGCTGGCTGCAGATCAATGCTGTTGTTAATGGTATACGTCAGAAGCTTCCTTCAAAAAAATGGCCACTCATTGTTCTGCATAACAAGCGAATCACTGGACGCAAGATGGATGGACCGGTAAATAAAGCTTTCATTGAAAAGTGGAAAAATGCTGATGCACTTTATGCAACACCCACTGGATCAAATGATGATTGGTGAGGGCTTTATGCACAGGAATAGTCAAATAATTTTACCATACACAAGTTATCTTCTGCTGAAAATTTCTTTAAATATGCAACTAGCATATGAAGTACTGGAGGTAAATAACCTGTGATTCAGGTACTGGTTGTATGCAGCTATAAAGTTCAAGTGTTTAATTGTGACCAATGACGAGATGAGAGACCATACATTTCATCTTCTAGGAAACGACTTCTTCCCTAGATGGAAAGAAAGGCATCAGGTAAGTAGAGTTCCTCAGAAGTTCACCACTGTTAACCAGCCCCTCCTTCTGTTGTAAATGTGATTGCTTCCACAATCTATCTTCCTGGTTCAAATGTTGTTTTTGCAAGTATTAAGGACTCGATATCGCATGTTGTGATTTGCCACCGGTGATGCTCCGTTTTCTTATATCATAACATTGCAACTTTTCTTCCTAAGGTGCATTTCAGATTTACTGATGCTGGTCCAGATTTTGACATGCCTCCGCCTTGCTCTGTTGTAATTCAGGTGAGAGAACTAATGAGCTCTTTGCCAAATATTTTCCAATCTATTTGAATATGAAGAGTGAAAGAACAAAAACTAGTGTCTGTTTATGCTATCCTGCAATGTAAGTGTCATACACTGAAAGTTGGTGAGTTAAATGTGTTGTGTTTCTCGAAACATGTTAGATAAATTTAGAGTTATTTAGGATTTATGTGAACATTATCTAAAGATTGGATTTTGTTTTTGTTTTGAATTTTGTTTCAAGATTGGGTTGTCATAAACCATAAGTCATACAAGTGTCCAACCTCTAACCGTAATCCACACGAACCACTAGTGAAAAATCTCATAAGTCTTTTTAAGAGGGAGAGATTGTTGTTCATGAGAGTGCTAGCTCTTTTCTTTTGTGTTTTAGGTGTTTACATATTGTATTCTTTTTATTCTTTTCTTCTTTATGCTTAGAAAATAAGAGGTATAATATTCGATTTATAGGAAAATCTAAAAACTCTATAAATGACAAAATATCAATTTGTCTCTTAAATAATATCACATATATTATTTTAGGCTAGTTTTAGAAATTTATTCAATCAAGTCCTTACTTGATTGTTTCTAGGTCTAGAACTGTAATCCTCTGTATTAATTATATTTTAGTCCTTAATTTCTAAAATTTATTTACAATCAAGTCACGCTTGATTAATAATCTCTTTTTAATCTTTGACAAATGATTCTTATGTATATGATCCATTAGGTTCCCCAATAAATTGGCTCGCATATAATTTATAATTCTAAATAAAATAAGATTAAATAAATTAACAATATATTATGAATTCAATAATTGATTGATTTATATTTGAAGATCAAGTACAATATCTAGCAACTTGTCATGATCCCTCAAAAATTAGAAAAGTCATACGTGATTTGACTTAACCTTTCAGTGACTAGTTTCTCTGTGTATTTATTATCCCTTCATCATGAATGCTTCAATTTAAACATTATAGCATAAAATATATATGTTTTGTTAAATCGTTTTAGTTCTCAACATTATTGAAATTCTTTTCAAAACACATTCCTCATTGTTCAAGGATTTTACAATCAATACTATTTGAGAACAAATGGAATATTTTCTTTAATTCATCTAAGGTGATGAATCTTTTCTTGATTACTTAAATACCTTCATATAGTTTATGTTATACCCAATATTTGCTCTATTGTTACTTGATTTGGAAAATATATGGTCAGGATCAAATCATAACACTTTCTATATAAGATAACATAATGATTTGAAGCCTAATAATCACTTACATAACTATCATGAGAACCTTTCCATAGACATACATGATCTCTACATATGAAATTTTATTGTCGGTAGAGGCATGTCATCTAACTAGAAAAGAACATAATATGCACAACTCTAATTAATGTTTAATTTTAATAGAACATTGTCCATAAATATTTAAGAACAATGCTTTGATGTAATAAGAATCTCATAATTATAATTTTATAATTTCATTTGCAAAATATTTTTTGTCACATGAATTTTATCTTTACTCTATATTTTTTAATTAAATATTGGATTCATTAATTAAATATAAATTATTATTAAAGATAATAAAAGTTTTTATTAATAATAAATATGTTTTATATGAGTAAACTGAGGTAGAGTAACGCACATATAACTAACTGAGGTGAGGTGTATTCACTAACAAAATAGTCTGTCATGTGCACTTGGTATAAAATCTAACAGGAATCAGAAAAAGGTCACTGGCATATTCCAATTGAAACAGAAGGCGAAGGCGAAGGCGAAGCAGAAAGAGAATGGTTATGCATTACACGGGCCAACTCGCGAACAACAAGACATTCTATCACCACCACGCCTGGAGGTATGACAACTTCACAAGCCAATCATTTAATGGTTTCAAATCCAAATATTTATGTTGGTGAAGTGTTTTTTTTTTTTTGCCTTTGAGTTTTAGACACCCATTTAAGTGCTTAGCTGTCCTAAGGTTCATTTGATTAGAAAATATACTTATGATAATGGGAAAAACCAGGCACATTTCGAGTGGCTTTTCTCACTATGGAATGTCCAAATACCACCAAGCATGCAGAGGAAACTTTTGGTCAAGTATTTGGCAATGCTCCTCCACATAGCTTTAATGAAAGAACGCCTGTATTGGTGATGGTGATGGACATCAGCCATCAAGGCTCTGGTTTTACAACTAGG
>Ga0307507_10004140_pt1 | contig 26341 bp, 6 predicted proteins | sample 7_EM_MG_FD_207223 | JGI IMG/M metagenome (GOLD analysis project Ga0307507, IMG submission 207223) | Populus trichocarpa ectomycorrhiza microbial communities from riparian zone in the Pacific Northwest, United States - 7_EM | ecosystem: Host-associated > Plants > Roots > Unclassified | place...
TTCAATTGATTAATCGAATTCGACATTGGCCCATTACCGAATTGGATTAAGGCCTCCTAAGGAGGCACTTTAGACGACCACCGTTTGAATATACAGCTAGCGAACGGCCATAGAGAACGATCTGAATCAATTAGAGCCTTTAATCGGGCCAACCCCTCCCCCGAATTGAATTAGATACTGACATAGGCAGGCAGGCAGGCAGGCAGGCAGGCAGGCAGGCAGGTAGGTGGGTAGGTAGGCAGACAAGTAGGTAGGCAGACAGGTAGGTAGGTAGGCAGGTAGGAGAGGACCGTCGCCAGAGCTAGACGACCGTTGCCAGAACCAGACGACCGTCGTCAGAACCAGACGACCGTCGTCAGAACCAGACGACCGTCGCCAGAACCAGATGACCGTCGCCAGAACCAGAAGACCGTTGCCAGAGCCAGACGACAACGACTAGCCGGCGAACACTATAAACGATTCGATCGATTGATCGAATTAAGGTAGCACAGACAGGTAGGCACAAACAGGGAGATGCTGACGGGTAGGTAGATGCAGACAGGTAGGCGGATGCAGACGGGTAGGCAGATGCAGATAGGTAAGCAGATGCAGACAGGCAAGCAGATGCAGACAGGTAGGCAGATGCTAACGGGTAGGCAGATGCTAACAGGTAGGCAGATATAGACAGGTAGGCAGATATAGACAGGTAGGCAGATGCAAACAGGTAGGCGATGTAGGCAGATAGGTAGATAGGCAGGTAGGTAAGTTAATAGGTAGATAAGTAGAAGAGAACTATCGCTATATTATATTAAATTATCTAAAATAATAATATTTATTTTGCTAGCCTTATAAATAGCTTTAAAGTAGCTTTTATTTATTTAAAATATGCTATTAGTATAAAAGAGGTAAATAGCTCTAAATATAATTGTGGTTGCCAAATGCGCAGATTACTGGCAGGTTGCGCGCAGGTTGCGCGCAGGCTGCGTGTTAAAAAAAACACGATATAGGCTAGTCGGTCGAGTTGCCAAATGCCCTCAACTGCGCGCCAATTGCGTCAACCACCAACCATTGAGGCCATTGGTAGGGTACCATATTTTGCCGATGAAGGTACGCGTTAATAAATTAATATTAATAACACCTAATGTTATATATCTAGAGCCTTATCTATAAGCAGTAGTGGCCTACCACTTGCCTTAATCGGTGGATTAATCTGGCCAAATCTTTTTAAATTTACCCTCTAGCGTTAAAGAGTAGGTCAAGGAACGCGGGTCTTAACTTTTATATAGAAATTGTCGTTGCCAAGGTTAATTAGAGCTTGTATAATCGACTTCTATTTAGTTAACTAGGCAGGTTTGCCCATGGCTTTAAATATAAGGTAATAATAAGGTGATGGGTGGTGGCATATACGAGTATAGAAAAAGGGTTCAAATAGGTAAGGATTTGGCAAATTTCTATTTTTGATCATGGTTTCTAACATTTGATCGTCTCTTTCTAAAGCGACTGTAAGCGAAACCCCCTGACTAGGTTACGTGTATTAGTGCCGTAACAGTTATCCTTAAAGTAGTAATATACCAAGCTGCTTAGTATAAGAATGATATTATTCTACACAACTAGTTAATTGGCGTTAGTAAGAATGGCTGGATAATAAATAAAATTGGCCTAACCTAGCTAAATCTATTCTATAAGCATATAAAGGATCGTGCCATTAGCACGCATCGGCTGCTTATATATTAGGTAACGAAGTCACCTCGCCTATATATATTGTTCCGTACAGCTATGCCTAGCAACTTACCAGTTACTTGCTTACCTTTTAGGGTTTATGCTATGGCTAAGTAGTACGGAGCCTATTACCTTACATTATATTAGACGGCCACAGCAGCCACATTAACCCCAAATTTAACTAATTCTGCCTAGATTACAAGATTATTATTATCTATATACTAGTGCATTCGTTATATTTACTGCAGCCGCTTAATATAGGCTATTTCTCGGCGCTAAAGCAGGCCTACGGATATAGCGTTAAACAGCTTATAGGCCATAGTGTTAACTATATTAATAAACGCGAATTCCTACTACTATATAGGCAGGCTAGGCAAATAGCGCTGCATTAAAATAATACACTGGCAGAATTCGCAGCTACTGGCCTTGTTCCATACAGCCCTAATTATATACTATCGCAGCTATACACTAAATATTTATAAGGTAATAGGCTCCACACCACCTAGCTACAGCATAAACCCTAAAAGGTAAGTAAGTGACTGGTAAGATACTAGGTATGGCTATATAGAACAATACATAGAGTATTTAAGGGGGTAATTAGAATTGACGGGGTAATTAGAATAGCCCATATAAAGGAAAATCAAAAATATTAGAGAATGCCGTTTGTATAGAAAATTATATACTAATTATATTTAATTGCATTCACTTTTTACTTAGGAAACCTTTAGCATGGTGTTAAGGCCTTAGGAGGCTATAAAGCGGGTTAAAATATACAAAAATACCCCTTCTACCCATTTTTTATACTACGCGTCTATTAAGCGGCACTATATTTACTTAAATTATACCCTTAACGCTATCTAATAGCCCAAAATCCTCTATATACTTATTAAGCTCTAACTCCTTATTATATTGCTCCTTATTATATTACTCCTTATTCTAGCTTATCCTTATTAATTTCCTCCTATAAAGGCTAAGAGAGGAGTATAGCTAATAGAGTGTCTATAGCCTTCTACTTAGCAGCAGCCTTATCTACTACCTCTTTCTTTAATATAAACAGAATAGAAGCCTTAGCTAATGCACGCTTAAGCCATTTAATCTCTTTGTTACGGACAGCTTAAGTACGATGTTACGACTACTTAAAGAGGAGTTGGCGGAAGCTAGTTGGTTAATATAGGCACGGTCTAGGATAGATCCAGTGGAACCATGTAACGAGGAATAGTAGCCGAGGTTACGTGATGTAATCTATATAATCTGTGTAATCTGTGTAATCTGTGACGGAGTAGATAGAGCACACGTACCTTACGGAGCGAAGGGATTTCTTAGGCGTATAGTTGTATATTTAAAGGACCACAGTCCCTACCTAGATAGTTCTCTCTTTATAGTAAATCTTAAAATATAATTAGAGTTAATCTATTAGGCAACCACTCTACCAGTTATTATTACGTTGTTAACCTGTTTATATCTATATACCCGGCCCAATAATAGGACCTACCGTAGTTCTTACTATAAGGTTCCATTACACTCTTAGTTTAACGCTATAGTAGGATTTTGTAGGTACTTCCTAATAGCTAAATCTAGGTTCTTCTCCACCGCTTTACAGGCCCTTTTAAATACATTTATCTCCTTAATAGATTTATCCTTTACCTTTTATAGTTAAGTCCTACTACTATAAGCGGCCTTCCTCCTCCCTAAGGCCTTCTTCTTAGCCTTATTAAGCTCTTATTTAATCTACTTCTAGGCCTAACAAAGCCCCCTAGCCCTTTATTTCTAAAGTTTTACAGCGGCCTTAGTGTCTAGAATTTATCTTATCTTAGCAGTAGAAATATAGTATAATTTTATAAGAACTAAGTTCCATACTGTCCTCTTCTTCTTAGCCCTTATAGCAGTAGTAGCTAGCTCTTTATTACGCTCTTAAAGGAGCCTAATTTCTTCTAATTAGACCTATATAGTAGCTAGGAGCTTCCTAATAACTAACTCTTAAATTTCTAGTATTATAAAGGGGTAAGAAATAGTTGCTTAGTACTATATTCTATTACTTTCTATAGAGGGTGTTCTAGGATATATTAGTGACAAAAGGAGCTATAGAGCGGCTGCTTAATTTAGTAGAGGAGTAGCAGCTCTCTTAGCAGCCTAAGTACTATATAGTTTACTTAATATTTTTTTAGCATTAATAGGATAGATTCTAGTAGCCTTAAATAACTTTTTAATATATTATAGAGCATATACTCTCTCTTAAATCTGCCCGTATATTTCTTAAAAGTAGCCATATATAATTCTAGTAATCCCTTTTAAAATATACTTATTAATCTTATTAGAATAGGCCTTTTTTAGCATACTAAAGAGACACTAGTCTAAAGGCTAGAGATTATATATAAAATACGGAGGTAGGTAGAAGGGAATTACTTTTATATCCTTATAATATTAGATAAAGTCTAAGGAGAGGTGCGATATATTGTAACCGACTACGGTACCCTGCCAAACCACCACTGTTTTGCCTGCGTATTGCCTACGTATTGTCTGCGTATCGCCTACGTATCACGCTGTTTTAGTTACGTATTAGTCTCCCCTTTTATTTATTTCCATACCTTCCTTATATATATAGAGAGGCTCTAGAGCTACATTTTATAATCAAGTCGTTTACTCAATTCTCCTATACTAAAAGCTTATATATATAGCCATCTATTAGAAGAAGCCTCTAGCTATATAGCTTACTAACAGCCTCTTATTCCTTATAAATATCCTCCTAATAGTCCTCTTGGCGGAAATATATATTAAAATGCCTTATCTAATTAGATATATAGCTCTAGTTGCTCCAATTATTATTAAAAACTACTATTTTACAATCTAGCACTAATCTAAGAGCTTCTTAGGCTATATAGGTTATAATAACCTTCCCTTTAAAAATAAAATAGGATAGTATTAATCCACTAACAGTATTAATAGATGCGATTTTGCTAACTCACTCTTAATTACCTAGCATAATAGGATATATAGAGGAACCATATAAAATAACTTTCTTAGTGTAACGGAACCTTATAGCAAGAACTACGGTAGGTCCTATTATTGGGCCGGGTATATAGATATAAACAGGTCAACAACATAATAATAACTAGTAAAGTGGTTGCCTAATAAATTAACTCCAATTATATTCTGAGATTTACTACGAAGAGAGAACTATCTGGGTAGGGACTGTGGTCCTTTAAATATACAACTATACGCCTAAGAAATCCCTTCGCTCCGTAAGGTACGTGTGCTCTATACGCTCTATATAGATCTTATAGATTATATAGATTATATAGATCACATTATATAACCTTAGCTACTATTCCTTATTATATAGTTCTACCGGATCCATCCTAGACCGTGCCTATATTAACTAACTAGCTTCCGCCAACTCCTCTCTAAGTAGTTATAATATTGTACTTAAGCTATCCATAATACTATCTCCCTTCTCTTTATCTTCGTCCTTAAAGATTCCTAATATCTCCAAGTTGTCTACTAGAGGTATAATGTCCGTTTAATTAATCTGGTTAATGTCCTTATTTATTATACCTAAAGCTTCTTCTTCTTCTTCTACAGCTTATTAGTCTCGTACTGTTGCTGTAATACTATCTCTAGGTAAGATAATGCCATCTCCATATTCTTATTGTGCGAAAGAGGGGTTAGTTTACGTTGTGTTAGTAAGTCCTTTTTCCTAATAACCTTTCTCTTATTTGGAGTACACTAAAGCAAATATTTAATTGTCCTGTAACGTTCGCTCTATCTTTAACGCTAAGTATACGCGTCCTATAACTCTTAATAGTCTTTAAGTTCCCTAAGTAACTTATTATAGGGTCTTGTGTTTAATCTACTACTATAAAGCTTAACGACAAGCTCTCTACCTCCATTATAGAGCTTTAGCGTACTTATGCTGCTTACAAGGCGTACCTGTCTGCTTTAGCGCGTCTTCTTCGTCTTAAGAGGGTACGTAAGAAGGTTCGTTTTAAGGAGTGGAAACTTGTTTAATAGGGTTTGGCTAAGCTAGGTAATAAACAAGTAGAGTTTCTAGAGAAGGAAACAACTCTAAGTAATATAGTAGTTGCTCCTCCTAGGTCCCCCTTAGTTGACTCGTCCTTTGGTAATCCTTTTTTAACGCTCCCTAACCTGTTTTCTTTTAATACTCCTATACCTTTCCTATAGCATTCTCTAGGTTGCTTAGTGGTTCCTAGGTAGTCTTACTATAGCCTATTCACTTTATTTTATACCATATTTCGTTATCTACGTTCTTATAACTAATAATCTTCAAAACTTACTATTTATCTTCTTCTTACCCTCTGTATATGTCTGCCTTATAGACTAGTGGCTTAACATTTCCGTATACTGGTTCTAGCATTGCGATATACTATATAGGGTAAATTCTTATTTTGGCTGGTAGGTTTAGGTTATACATAACTAATAAAATTCTTTATATAATTTTAAAAGGTCCTAGTTTAACATAGTCTAACTTTTTGCTTAGTTGTTAACTCTTAAAATTTTTGTATAGTAGCTATACTTTATCTCCCTCCTTAAGATCTGGTCCCTTAGATCTTTTAATATTATAGTACTTTTTCATTCGCTCTTATACTAGTTTAGCTGTTTCCTTAAGGTCTATATAAAGATTTATTAAAGTCTTTATTCTTTCTTTAGCTGTGCTACTTGTCTTCTTTACTTAATATAGCGATAATAATAATCTTAGCTTGTACCCGTAATTCGCCTTAAATAGTAATGTTCCCATTCCTTCTTATAGTGTTATATTATACATAAACTGTGTAACTAGTAATAACAATACCTAATTATTTTATGCATAATTAATATAGTGCCTTAGATACTGTTCTAGTGTCTAATTTAATCTTTCTGTTTATCCGTCCGTCTGCGGATAATATGCTATTAAGGTTGCTGCGCGAACTCCTTGTTCCGCCAAAAATACCTCCTAGAATGCTGCTATAAATCTCAGATCTCTGTCTAATATAATCTTACTTAATGCTCTATATCTTATAAATACTTCTTTAATATAGATTCTAGCGACATCTTTAGCTAATATCTCTTCTATACATACTATAAAGTATCCCTACTTTATAAGCTTATCTACTATTACTAAGATCGCATTATAATCTTATTCTATAATAAGATCTTTTAACTTTAGTAACTTAACAATAAAGTCCTATAATATAACTTCCTACGGTCTTTCTAGTACTTTAATAGGTTATAGCCCTCCGTACGGCTTATACCTTATTAGTTTATTTCTTTAATAATCTAGATATTCTCTTATAACTTGTCTCGCTAGTCCCTAGATTCCTTAAATAATATACTCTTTTTAAAGTCTTAACACTAAGCCTATAGCTCTGTTATGTCCTTAAGTTAGTCCCTTATAGAATAACTTAATAAACTCTTTTATAATAGACCTTAGAATATAGATTGCTTCTCTATTCTCGTACTATTCTATGTCCGGATTCTCTATTTATACTTTTTAGATCTTCTATATCTAATTACTCTTTAGTAATTTATGGATCTAGCTTTCTCTTATTGCTACTATTTTAGGATAGTTGTACCTAATTAGTCTATCTTAATCCTTTTGCAATAAAGCCCTTAACGGCTTTTTGTTATTTTGTAGTTTAGCTTTCCTACTTAGAGCATCTGCTTATGCATTATCTATACCCTTAGTATACTAAATTTCGAAATAGTATTCTATAAGCATTTCCACCTATCTAGCCTGTCTTTAGTTAAGTTCCTTTATTATTAGGAATCCTGTAAGGTTCTTATAATCCGTTTTAACTATAAATAGTTTCTCTATGCCTTATAAGAATACTCTCTATTTTTTTTATGCTATAACTATACCTAATAACTCCTTATTATAGATGTTATAGTTTAGTTCTAGTAGTGTTATCTTTTAACTATAGTATACTACTAGGTACTATGCGTTCTAATACTTTTATAGTAAATATACTCCTAGTATGTTATGGCGCTGGTAGAAAACGGTGGATCTTAATAGACGTGGATTATGGTAGACACGAGTTACGTAACTTGAGGACCGTATAAAATATCAAGCGGCGCTGCTATTCTTCTCCTTCCTTTCTCTAGCTTTAGATCCTCGTTTATAGACTACTAATTGTACAGGCTTGCGCGTCCCTTATGCCGTGCTTATGCCTTAATTAACTGAGTTGCTAACATTATCTAAAGCTTAACTACTCTTTCTTCCTAAGAAGGAACTCAAATATATCTATAAAGGATATAGAATAGGACCCTAAGGACATTACTAGGACCATAAGGATAGGATAGACCCCTAAAAACTAAAAGAACACGAACAGAACGCGAAACCTAAGAATAGGACACGCACGGACCAGAACCCCTAGAAAATAAACAAATACCGGAAATTACCTAATACCCCTACTACCATGCCAAGAAATACAGCAGCCGGCAAAGCTGCTGTAGGACCCGCAAATACCTCTAATGGTGAAATAGTCGCCGTTTTAACCCCCTAGGAAGAGCTTGTAGTAGCTAATACCAAAATTAAACGGCTTTAAGAGCTGCTTAAAACCAAAGATACCCCTATACCTAGCGAGGAGTTATTAGACACCTAGAGACTTGCTATAGTCCTTAAGACCCTAGCCTAATATATAGTATTAGCATTATCGCGGTCCGTGAAGGTTGCGGACCCCTTATTGCTTACAGATGGAACTGACCCTATATTTAACAATTAGAAGCTTTAACTGCAAGATAAGCTTAAAGTTAATACGGACCACTTCCCTACTACCTAAGCTAAAATGGCCTACGTCTTTAGCCGTACTGGTAGGGACGTATAGACGCATCTACGTCCGCAATATGCCTAGGACTTGGCGACCCCTTCCTCTCTAAAGAAGAGATGGTTAACTACCTGTCTTCCATTTACGAGGACCCCTTTAAGACACAGAACGCCCGCCTTAATTATAAAGCTCTTAATATAAAGACAACAGAGACCTTTTTAGCCTTTTAGACCCGCTTTCTGTACCTAGCTAGCTAAGCCTAAATTCCCCATAAAGACCTAATGCTAGACCTCTTTAATAAGCTTACCCTAGACCTACAGCGCGCCGTACTGCCAGTTTTTACTACTGTATAGACGCTAAAGGTACTTATGGACTACTGCCTAGCTATTAACTAAGGCCTCTATTGAATTAAGGTATAATCTGAGTGGTATAAAGCTAGAAACTCTCTAAACTAAATTATAAGCACTTTATAAACGGCCTATAACACCCTAGCATAATCTGCAACTCCTATGGCACTAGCTGTATAGCCCGCCGTTAATTTAGCAGCTAGCTATACAGCTAGTCCTACTACGGGTCTGGTGTATACTTGGCCTATATATAACAACCCCTATAAACAGGCCCTTAGCAATTAAGGAGCTTGCTTCTTATATAGCTAGAAAGACCACTTTGTAAAGGATTGCCAGATAAAGGCAAAAACGGGCGAGGTTCTGTTAATTTAGGAGGACAGTATAGAGTTAGAAAAAGAGGAACCCTAGAGGAAGACTTCTCTCTAGGGTTAAAAGGGATTAATATATTATATATTAATCTAGGTTGGCTAGTTGGTGGAAGAAGCTGCACTATCCCTTATACCTTATTCCGTAATGGATATCAAGTTTTAACCTCTGCTTTGGCTGACTCTAGAGCAAATGCCTTTGCCTTAATAGATACCCAGTATGCTGTAAAGCTGGCTGACTTTTTAAATGCACCCCTTAAAGAACTACCTAAACTAATTCCTATTCGCGGGTATAATAGATGGATAGGACTACCTATTATAACTATCTTGCGGATTTACCTCCGTGTAGATGGATAAAGGTAGTATAACGTCCCCTTTTTTATTACGGACCTAGGAAGCCACGATATAATATTAGGAAGAAAATGGCTAGCCTATCTAGGCTTACAGCTTAATGTATGGAGTAGACGGCTTGTCTAGCTTAAAACCCTACCCCCAACACCCTCTTTTATAAAGGAAATCAGCATTATAATAGAAAACCTTATACGGCTATAAATAGACACTGTTTACTAGGCCGATGCTATGTGTAGGGACCAGGCTTTTAAAAAGAACGTACAGCTTAACCTGCAACGGATCTGTATACTACGCCGCCCCTAGACTACCTATATTATACCACCCGCACCAGAGATTAAAAAAGTTAGTAAAAAGCTAGCAGAGTTCCCTATAGGGAACTTAGGCCCTATGCAGCCATAAAGAATAGTAAGGAGCATTGGACGCTATACTGAACGTATAGACTGGAGGGATAACTTGTAGAAGATAAAACAGGAGCTAAGAAAGATCACAAACCCTAGGCTGCAAAATACGGCCCAATAATAGTCTGTAAAGAAACCTATGGGCCTCCCACCAGTTGATATCTGCTGTATTGGCGCTGTAGGATTCTATTGGAACTTAGTCTAACCTAATACTATTACCTTTACCACCAGCTTATATGAAATTGATTAAATAATTAAGGAAAAGGAAAATAAGCTTAGCGAATAGGAAGGCGAGCTTATAGATAAGAAGCTAGTAGAACAGAAACTACCCTATTAATACTAGAAATTTAAGACGTGTTCTTTAAGGTAGCATTAGATATACTCCCGCCTTACTAACTATACAACCACAAGATTAAGATTAAGCTAGATAAGGAAGACACACTTAGCTATAGCCCCCTTTATTAGCAGTCTACTGCTAAATTATAGGCTACAAAGCAGTACCTTATTAATAACTTAAATAAGGGCTTTATTGAACCTAGTTAAGCCCCTTTTAACTCGCCTATTCTCTTTACTAAAAAGCTAAATGGAGGACTTTGTTTCTGCATTAACTACCATAAACTAAATTGTTGGTAACACCTAAGTGCACTTAATTGGCCTATTAACTGATGGATTTGTTCTTGTCTAATAGGTAGAGAAAGCAGAGGATCGTAAGGATCGCGGTGCCTAAGTAGAGGGCTGATGAGTCATCATAAGGATGACTAATTAGAGACACGAACGACGATACGTAACCACGTAACTTCTGTCCATATATTCCGACACTGGCAGTTCTTTCTTTGTGCGTTAAACTGCTTGTGGCGCTATAGGAAGGCAGTAAGGTACTAGTTAGCTACAGGCAGAGCAGCTAGAGGTTAATTGTGTTACTGTAGGCAGGAGCAGTAGAGGGTCTGTTCGTTCGGGTAGTAGTACGGTACCAGCGGCGGTAGTGATAGTGGTTAAGCATAGAGCTTGTCTATTAGTCGGTCGGTAGATCGCAGGCATATAGGCACGATCATTCGGTCGGTAGATCGTAGGCATATAGGTATGATTATTTAGTCGGTAGATCGCAGGCGTATCGGCGCGATCAGTATTATAATAGTAGGCATAGCGGCGCTATCAGTTTGTCGATAGTATGTGGCAGTACAGTGCCAGTATTAAGGGTTCGTAGCTGCCGCAAGGCGTCGGCCGATTTGAGAGGGCAGAGGGGAGCATGTTGGCGTTATAGGAGACACGTGACCATGTAACCTCTGTCTATATATTCCAATACTGGCAATTCTTTCTTTACGCTACTATTGAGGGATTGTAGCTGCCGCAGGCGCCGGCAGATTCAAGAGGGAAGAGGATGGGGAGCGCGCTAGCGTTATAGGCGCGTTGTTGACGTGATTTCCAACGTAGTAGATCTGCAAGGAAGGTAGCAGACGGTGTTGGGATTATAGGTAGGTACTGCTAACGCTACTAGGTTGCTGTAACGCTGGAGTACTACACAAGGCTGTTAGATGTTGATTTATATGCTAAGACGCGTACTAGGTATTGGGTGCTGCTAATACTGCTAGGTTACTATAACGCTGGAGTACTGCATAAGGCTATTAGGTATTGGTTTGTATGCTAAAACGCGTACTAGGTATTAGTTTGCTGCTAAGTTGTGTTATTATACTAGGTTACTACGTAAAGCTATTAAGTAATTGGATACTGCGTAAGGCTATTAGGTTGCTGTGACGCTAGATGCTGTATAAGCTAGTATGCTGCATAAGTGCTACTGAGGTAGCTGCTAAGGTAGCTGTTAATAGGGTACTGCCTGAGGGCTATTAGGTGTTGGGTGCTGTTAATAAGCTAGGGGTACTGGCACTCAGTAAAGAGGTTGTACTGGGTATTGATTTGTATGCTATAGAATATATAAATACATTTTAAGCTAGCTGGGTAGTTGGATACTGCCGGAGCTGCTAGGTACTAGTTTTGCTGCTAGGTACTAGATTGCTGCTTTTAATTAAATAAAGCTGCTAGGGCGGCAGTGAACCTTATTGCTCTATAGCCAACCGGTGAGGTTAACTATTAATTAATGTTGGTAATACCTAAGTGTACTTGATTGGCCTATTAACTAATAGATTTGTTCTTGTCTAATAGGTAGAAAAAGTAGAGGATTGTAAGGATCGCGGTGCCTAAGTAGGGGGCTGATGAGTTATTATAAGGATGACTAATTAGAGATATGAACGACGACACATAACCACGTAACTTCTGTCTATATATTCCGACATAAATAATATAACCTGTAAGGACCGCTACCTACTACCCTTACTTAATGAGACTTTAACCTAAATAAGTAGAGCTAAGATCTTTACTAAGCTTAATATCTGTTAGGCCTTTTACCGGATTAGAATAGACCCTGGATTAGAAGATCTTACTATATTTTAGACCTGTTACGGAATATATAAATATAAAGTACTTCCTTTTGGACTGACTAATGGACCGGCTACTTACTAGCGATATATAAATAATATACTCTTTAACTACCTTAATAACTTCTATACGGCCTACTTGGATGATATTATAATCTACTTTAAGAATAAGTTAGAATATGAGGAGCATGTCTATAAAGTCCTATAACAGCTCCGCAAGGCTGGTCTCTAGGCCGATATTAGGATATTAGAATTTAGTGTTAAGCGTATAAAGTACCTAGGTTTTATTATTAGTATAAATAGAATTAAGGCCGACCTAGAGAAAACGGCTATAATTGACCAGTAGACACCCCCACGGACTATAAAAGGGGTGCAATTATTTTTAGGTTTCTGTAACTTCTACTAATGCTTTATTAAAAACTATAGCAGGATTACCTAGCCTCTTAACCGCCTTACTAGGAAAGACCAGCTATTCTACTTTAACGCTATATATATGTAGGCCTTTAATAAGCTTAAAAAACGGCTGGTATTAGCTCCCCTACTTGCCTACTTTAACCCGGAACGGCCCTTAATGCTAGAAACTGATGCCTTAGATAGCGCGATAGCCGGCGTTTTCTCCTAGAAGTAACTAAACGGAAAATAGCACCCTGTTGCATACTATTCGAAGACTATAATAGATGCCGAGCTAAACTACCATATCTATAATAAAGAAATGCTGGCTATTATCTCTAGCTTTTAGCAATAGTGTGTATAGCTAGAGGGGACCCCTAAGCCTATTAAGGTAGTTTTAGATTATAAGGCCCTAGAATACTTTATAATAACTAAGGCCCTTATAGCCTAGTAGGTACGCTAGGCGGATATCCTATCTTAGTTTAACTTCTTAATTATATATAGACTAGGCGCTATGAACCGTGCGGATACTCTTATAAGGCGTAAATAGGACCTAGGTAACCAGGCGGCTATAAAGATCTTATTACGGACCTAGACACTACTACAACCAGAGCACCTTAACCCCTAGATATAGGCAGAGCTAAATACGGACCCTTTAGATACTAAGATATGTCCTATTAACTCCATGGAACTTAACCTTATTAATAAACTACTGTAGGCAAACCGTACGGCCCCTTCTCTATAGGAGGACCGTGAAAAGGTAAAGGATGCTACTAGCCTATAATCCCTTAAAAATAGACTGCTTAAGCACTGGGAATGGCTAGTAGTAGTAAAGGAATAGAACTTACGGACCTAGTTTATTGCCGAAGCATATACCTGGGTCTCTACGGCCTACCCTAAAAAGAATAAAACCCGTAAAATTATTAGTAACCGTTACTACTAGCCCGGAATGGTTACGGATATTAACCGCTATATACGGAACTGTAACAACTGCTATAGGTCTATAATTCCACGGGATAAAACCCTAGGACTATTAAAGCCACTCCTAATACCAGAACGCCCCTAGTAGTATATCTCTATAGACTTTCACAAGCTGCCTACGGACCGTAATAGATATAATATGGTAATAATCCTAGTTAACCGCTTTGGTAAGCGCCTATTCTCAATTCCCTGTTACAAGGATATTAATGCTAAGGAGGTAGCCTAACTATATATCTATTATATCTACTGAATTTACGGACTACTAGATACTATTATATCCAATTATAGGCCGCAGTTTATATCGGCCTTTTGGAATAAGTTTACTTAGATTCTTAGCATTAAGCTAAAGCTTTCCACAGCATACTACCCCCAGATAGACGGTTAGACGGAGATTATAAATTAATACTTAGACTAGAGGCTCCAGCCCTTTATTAACTACTTCTAGGACAACTGGGGCAAACTACTACCCTTAATAGACTATGCCTAGGCAACCCTACTCCATAACTCTACGGGATTTGCACCTATTCAGCTAGAAATAGGATACTTACCCTATACAAGCTTTAACTGGGAAAGACTGGAGGGGCTATAGACTATACGCGAAAAACTGTCTTATAAGGAAGCCCAGCAATATGCTAAACGCTTAGAAGAAGCTTGGATGGTAGCCTATATAAATCTAGAAAAGGCCCAGAGATCAATAGAACAGTAGGTAAATAAATATAGGCGCGAGCCTAACTTTACTATAGATAATAGGGTCTAGGTTATAACAAAGAACTAGAAGATAGAACGGCCTAGCTGCAAGCTAGACTATAAGATAGCAGGACCGTATAAGATCCTTAATAAAGAAGGCAACTTATATAAGGTTAAGCTCCTAGACTTAATTAAAGTCTATCCTATCTTTTTACCGAATAAGCTATAGAAGGCTGCAAATGACCTACTACCTGGACAAAAGAATGAGCCTCCCCTACTAATTTAAGTTAATGGCAATAATAAATGGGAAGTTAATAAAATACTAGCCTATAAACTAGTATAAGGAACGCTACGATACTATATCTAATAGAAAGGCTACAATCTAGACCCAACCTAGTACCCTGCCTGGAACTTTATAGGCTGCCCCTAGAGACTTAAAGAATTCTATAACTAATACCCTAACGAACCCGGACCCCCGAAGTACCCTAACAAGTAGATGGAGTGCTGGTATAGCGAAGACGATAGGCTGCCTATTAAGCATAAAGACAAGAATACCCCATGGACATAATATGGACATATAAAGCCTAAGGGTAGGCTTTTTCGGAGGGGGGGGTAATGTTACGGCGCTGGTGGAAAATGGTGGATCTTGGCAGATATGGATTATAGTAGACGCGAGTTATATGACTTGAGGACCGTATAAAATATTAAACGGCGCTGCTATTCTTCTCCTTTCTTTCTCTAGCTTTGGATCCTCGTTTATAGACTACTAATTGTACAGGCTTGCGCGTCCCTTATGCCGTACTCGTGCCTCAATTAACTAAGTCGCTAACATAGTATGAAGTCTAATGCATCTGTCTTAATAACCGTTTCTAACTTTGGTTGGTAGATCTTAAGGATTAGTTTCTAGGTAAACAACTCTTTAAGTTCTTGAAATAGCTTTTTCTACTTATTACCCCAAACCTATAGTTCCTCCTTTTTCGTTAACCTTGTAAATAGCTTAATACTTTTTAACCATTGTGCTATAAACCTCCTATAGTAGTTGTAAAACCCTAGGAACAATCTTAACTATATAACGTTCTCTAGTTCTTACCAACTTACTATAGCTTTAACTTTCTTTAGGTCCATGCTAATTCTTCCTAGTTTAATAATAAATCCTATAAAATTAGTCTTTCTTGTAAAGAACTTATATTTCTTAATTGCTACTAGTATTTATTCTTTTTATAGTCTTTCTAAGACCTATTTAATGTGTTTTTTATGTTCTTTCTTACTCTCTAAGTAAATAATAATATTGTTAAGGTATGCTATAACAAACTTATTAAGGTGTTTTTCTAATATACTGTTAATTCGCTTCTAGAATGTTGCTGGTGCGTTTATAAGCCCAAATTATATAACTAATAGTTTATATAGTCCTTCCTTTAACCTAAAAGCTGCTTTCTATTTATTGCCTTCCTTAATCCTAATCTAATGGTACGCCTACCTTAGATTTATCTTTATAAAGATCTTTACGTTACCTATCTTGTCTTAGATTTCGCTAATTAAGGGTAAAGGATACCTATCCTTCCTAGTAATGCTGTTTAACTATCTATAGTCTATATATATCCTAAGTTTTCTGTTTTTCTTTAGGATAAATAGTACTGGATATCCTGCTAATAACTGTAACGGTCTAATATATCCCTTTTATAAGTTTTCCTGGATAAACTCCTTAAGCGCCACTAACTCTACTTTAGTAAGCTTATAGATTAGAAAGAACTTTAGACTAGTTTCCTTTTCTAACTCTATTTTATAATCCTATGCTATATGCTCTAATAGCTTTTTACTTTCTAGTAACCATAACTTTTTACTATACTTGTGGTATCTCTTTAGTATATAACTTAAGCCTCGCTTAGTCTCTTTGTATATCGCTCTAACTTGGTACTATACCAACTTGGTTTACTATTACATTTTGCGTTATTAAGTATCTCTAATATTAACCTAATCTATAACCCAATTAATCTTTAGATTATATTCCTATAACTAAGGCATTTCTAGTATCGCCTTGTCTTTTCCTAACAGTAAGATATTAAAAGACATTCTAACTAGTCTCCCTTTAATAGTTAGCTGAATAGGTCCTATTTTAAGATTAATAATACCTCCTCTATAGGCTATCTAATCTCCTAAAATTGTTATAAGTGGATATAGGTGTTCTTTTTGTCTGTATAGTAACCCTATTCTTTTTACTGCTACTAGTGATATGTGGTTTCTTATTGCTCTACTATCTATTAACGCTTTAAACTACTAATCTTGCCACTGGATATGTAAATTTAGGTATTGTTCTTAAATTTCTTTAAGGGTCTAAGGGTCTAATACTAGTTCCTTCTAGTCCTATGCGCCTCTTCTTTTCCTAACTATTGGCTGCTAGATCCTGCTTGTACTTAGTCTACCTTTAGCTAATACTTAGTTTATTTCTTTTCCTCTATGTATTATAAATAAGTGTTCTTTAGGTAGTCTTACCACTATTATCTATCTAGGCATTCTTTTATAAGGAATCTTCTGGGTTAAAGTATTAGGTCTTCTTAACTCTATACTTCTACTGGGTGCCATCTATATATATACTTAGCGTCTCTAAACTGCTTTTCTTCTAGTGCCTAATATATCCTTACTAGGTACTTTTGGTTCTTATCTTTTAGTGCTCTATATATATTGCATATATTATCCATATAAGCTATCTATAATAACGTATAATACGCTAGGTGACTTAGGTTAACTCTTGGCTTATTTTTATCTTTAAGTTTAAACCTATACCTAGTTAACCTAACTACTGGTATCTCTATTGCGGGTACTAAGATTTGTTATTTATTTCTCTAGTCCCTGGATCCCTCTTCTAGGTTCCTTAACATTATAATTAATACTCCTTTAATGTGACTTATGCGTTTTTCCGTAATGGTTTGGTCTTGGATAACTTTTTTATCTAGCTATATATAAAAGTCTTCCTATTTATCATTGTGTTATTACCTATACCACTTTCCGTATAACTGGTTTAGTATATATAGTCTATCTGTAAGAAAGTACCTTATTATCGCTATATTATAACATCCTTTAGTATGTCTTTCTTTAAACCTAACTGGAATATCTAGATCTTCTTCTTATTTTAGTTTATTTAACCACTTTACCCTAGGCATCCCTGCGCTCGGCCTATTAGTAACTCTTTATATAGGTGCTCTGTCCCTTATACGACCTAGTATAGCTAACCTCTTATCTAGCTTTTACTTTTGCTATGCGATAATTCTTTATCTAAACTTATCTATAGTTTCTTATTTTCTACGTCTTGCAGCTAGATCCTTGAAGTTGTCTTGCTTCCTAATCTTAGTATTAACTTTTTAATCTTTAGGCTAAACACTATGTTTACCTAGAATTGCTATGGTCCTTATTTGTTTCTCGAAATCTTGGCTTCCTAATAACGTTTTTATTTGTTCCCTAAACTTATAGTTCTTGAACTTGCGTCCTATACTTATTTATTTGTTACTAAACTAAGTTACTGCTTTTTCCTATCGGTTTTCGTCCATTATGGGCTCTTAAGCTGTCCTTATCACATCTGGTAAGTCTAGAGCTTTTCTTATCTCTTCTTAAGAATCTTAGACCTATAGCCTTTTGCCTTTTATAAGTAGTAAGCTAGTACTAGTAGTTATCTACTTGCTTAATTGTCTCTAGATATTGCTCCTTCTATTTTATAAAGCAATAGATGCTATATCTAATAGTATTATAATACCCATTACTAATCTGCGTTCTGTAGTAGTTTTAGTCTCTACTTCTATTACGTTACTAAGGTGTAAGTGCTCCTAGTTAGCCTTATTTTCTTCCTTGTTGCTATTAATTAATAACAAAGTAGTCTATAATAAAATCTTATTAGATAAGATTGAATACGGATCCGTATCCGTGCGTATCCTATTTATTTTATTTATCGGATAATCTCTTGGCATTAGCCCACTAAGAGGCCCGTATGCAATTTTCTTGCCCCTAACTATTATATTATGCAAACTATGGCCTCAGAGCCAGAGTCCTCTATTATCTTAAGCACTATTAACTTAGTTAGCGCTTCTCTTTTACGCAAGCCTAAGAAAATTCAACCCCTACCTTTTATTAACTTCCGTTATCCACGCGAAGAAGAGGACGAAGTATAGTATAGTAGTAGCGGTTCTAGACTCTACTACTATACCCATTGCTTATACTCTAGACTAGTAAGTAGCAATGTTCGGAATCACCTTAAAAAGAGTTATTAAATTATCGATATACCAAAGACAAGCTTAATAATTAAAACGGCAAGCGTAATATTAAACGAACTTTACAAACAAGCAGTATCTCAAAATGCTATATGCGACTTTAACACCAATTTCCTTAAGAATTAAATAAATTAAGAAGTTCTTAACCAGACTCTAATTAACTTAATTATTGTACAAAACCTCCCCTTCCGGGCAGTAGAGTGGCTAGAGCTATATATTATTTTCTAAAGTCTTAACTAAGAATTAAAGGGCTTTGTTACTATAGCTTATTCGCAAGTTGCAAAATTAATTAACAATTTATACTAGTTATAAAAGGATGTTATACAAATCAAACTTCAGTCAGCTCTAACAGGCATTTATCTATCTATTAATATTTGGACCTTTTTAAATAACTACCTTCTTCTTGCAGTCTGCGCTTATTTTATTAATAGCTAGGAGAAGCTAACAAAGGCTCTTCTTGCTCTTCGTCTAGTAGCCAGCCATTATAGAGAGAAGTAATAGAATACCCTTCTTCCTATACTATAAGAGTACGGGATCGTATAAAAGATAGGAGCTATTATTGCTGATAATTCTAGTACAAATAATACTCTCTATTATATAATGAGCAACTACCTTCTTAAGAACGAGAATATTAACTAGAATCCTACTTAACAGAGAATTCGTTGCCAAGGCCATATTATTAATCTTGCTATTTAAGCCTTTCTCTTTAAAAGCCTTATTAATATTAAGTAAATTGAGTTATATAAAGTAGGAGAGGAAAAGGGGAATAAGCTTAGTAAAAAGGAGGAAGAGAAGAAGAATAAATTATTTTAAGTAATAGGGCCACTTAGAAAGCTTTATAATATTATTATATATATACGTTCCTTAGTAAATTGTACAAAGCAGTTTATAGATCTTGTAGGAAGACGAATTCCATTTAATAATTATATAAGATGGAACAGCTAGTTTCGGATACTAAATATAGCACTTAAGAAGGAGACAAATATTAATGAATATATTAAGGCCAACTTTAACAGCCTTAAGCAGGATCATCTCACCCCTTAGGACTGGAAGATGCTTCGTACAATAAAGAATTTTCTTTAGCCGTTTAAGCGGGCGACTTTAGCGACTTAAGGAGATGAGGCAAGAATTGATTATATGCTCTAGATAATGGATATACTAATAAAGTATATAGAGAACGCTTGTATATGTTAATTTAGACTCTCTTTTAAAAGATCTAGCTAATATTATATAATAGGCACAATATAGGTTAGACAAAAGCCTTATTAGCTAGATTAATAATTGCTAGGTAAAGTTTAATTAATACTATCTAAAAACTAATAGTATACCTCTTTACGCTACTACACTTATTCTTTACCTAAGTCGTTATATAAGATATATTACGTTAGTTTGGAAGAAGGAATAGTAGAAAGCAGCGTTTTCAGCTATAAAAGCACTTTAAGAATTATACTAAGAGAAGGCCCTATTAACTATCAGTATTCTGTTATATAAAGTAGACTTAGCTCCTTAGGAAAAAGAGCTTAATAAGTTTAATAGAATTAAAAAAGAAATGGATAAAAAAACTACTCAACCAGCCAGCCAGAATGAGTACAAGGACTACTGCGCTAAAGTACTATATAATATTAAAGTTACTCCAATCCAGTAGTGGTCTTAAAAGTCACACTAAAAGCGCTAGCCGCGGCTTTCGGCATTTGTAATAGAAATTCTCTTAATTCCAGTAATAAGTGATAAGCCAGAGAGGGTCTTTTTAGGAGAACGTTATATAATATTATAGGAGAGAATGCAGCTTGGGGTAGAGATAGTTCAAAAAACTATATATATAAAGAGCTGATATAGAAGTGGAATCTTAAAGGAAGAACTTTAATAGTCCTTACGGCTTGAAGTTGCCAGTAGGCAACTTTAACAGTAGGGACGGCAGAGAATGGCAGAAAACGGCAGAAAACGGCAGAACAGGTAGAAACGAGGTGTTATAATATTAGATTTTCTCCTTTTCTACTTCTAATTATGTTTCTTGTTTAATTAAGTAATGGAGTAACCTTTTTCTGTATTATTAAGTTCTTATTAGATAAATAAAATAAAATAAATAAAATTCGGATAATTTATCGGCCTTATTCGCTTAATTTTGGCCCACTCTAATTAATAAGTACTCTAACTCTATTGTTATTATTGCTAATCTTTGTCTATATATTGCTCTAATATCTTAATCTAGCTTATAGAGTTAATCTTATTCTTTATCTAACTCTCTGGTTCCTTTAAGCCCTCTTAACTCTAGCTCTTGCGGCCAATAGCTTGCGCTATACTTAGCGTCCTTATAAATTTGGTATGCGTTATTGTAACAAAACGCAAAGTACTTGATTAAACACTCCTTAGTCCCGCGCAATATCCCTATATTTATATTATTATACTCTAATAACCTAGTGCCCCTTACCGCATGGTTACTCTAACTACCTTTATAGTCTCTGGCAAAATAACCTTATTTTCCATAATTTATGCAAGCTCTATTTTTAAACTATCTATCTTATTATAGAGTCCGCCTAAACGTCTTCTGCTGCTAAGATCCCTAATTTAACCTCTGCTTCTTGGTTCTATAATTACTTAATCCTTAACCTCTAGGTTTCCATAGTTTCTTTATCTATCTCTTAGATTCTTTAGTACCGCTTAAGTCTATTAGCTCTGCGCCATTCCATAGTTTCTAGCTCTATATTTACCAATACATACTCTACGCCTTATATAACTGTGGAACTCTATCTTGCCCTTTCTTAGCTTGTTCCCTTTAATAGATCCTATTATTAATCTTTATTAACTAATCTATTAAGTCTTGTAGACTTTCCGCATCTTCTATTAGGATAATTACATCCTAGACTTTAGCCTTAAGTCCCTATTTATACTGTGCTATAAGCGCCTTATTGTTCCACTTAACCTATATAGCTAGCGTCTAAAACTGTGTTATATACTCTATTACTAAGGTTTATTATGCTAGGTTCTAAAGCTTTTATTCTGCTGTAGTTATTACCTCTAGGTCTCTAAATATCTGCGTTAACCGTTCTGCGAACCCACTCTAACTGGCAAATATATACCATATATCTTAGTTAGTGGTTAATATGCTATTTGCCTATATTTTGGTAAAATAAGGTTTAAACCACTTAAGTGCTCGTCCTGTTAGGAACAATCCTGTATATACTACTTGGTTTAACAATGTTGCCAACTTTACTCCTTTCTGTATAACCTTAAAATGCATCTGCGTAAGGAACCCCTTAAGCTTTAACTTCTCTCCTAAGAACCGTTTAATTAAAGGTAACTTAACCTTTACTACTCTAATTCTATTAATGCGTTCTTTAAGTATCCTATTATTGTCTTATAAGTAATTAACCATTTCTTATAACTAACCTTGTATAACTATCTAAGAATCCGTATCTGCTATACTGGTATCTCCGCCTAAGGTAGTAGCTGCCGTCAATGGCGTTATAACTAGTGCTTTGGGTGGTATATTGTTCGACTTTATTTAATACCGTAACCTTAGTAGTAAATGTATAACGGAACCTTATAGCAAAAACTACAGTAGGTCCTGTTATTAGGCCGGGTATATAAATATAAATAGGTTAACAACGTAATAATAACTAGTGGAGTGGTTGCCTAATAGATTAACTCTAATTGTGTTCTAAGATTTACTATAAAGAGAGAACTATCTGGGTAGGGACTGTGGTCCTTTAAATACACAACCATATACCTAAGAAATCCCTTCGCTCTGTGAGGTACGTATGCTCTATACGCTCTATATAGATCTTATAGATCACACAGATTACACAGATTATATTATATAACCTTAGCTACTATTCCTTGTCACATGGTTCCACCGGATCCATCCTGGACCGTGCCTATATTAACCAACTAGCTTCCGCCAACTCCTCTCCAAGTAGTCGTAACATCGTACTTAAGCTGTCCGTAACACTTAGAGGCATAGGCGTACCCTATTTAATATCCTGTTTTATTTATATTCTAGCAATTAGGTGCCTCTATATAATATTTTATATAGGTGGCCTCTAACTTATTAAAGAACCTTATATATACTAGCAGATTATTATTTAGAGTAGATCTCTCTATTTTAAAATACTAAGCGTATTAAACTTAAAAAGGATTAGTAGCATTTTAAGTATAAATCTACCTATCTAATACCAAGGATTGCCTAGCTATTATTCTGGCTAGTATTACAAAGCTGCCATTTATATATACTAAGTATAATCTTACGGATCTAGGCCTTCTTAAGAGGAAAGCGATGCTCTAAGAGAAATATATAATATCTTTTAATTACAGACTTAGACTCTAGGCTTAATTTCTACTAGAATTAATACGCTTGCTAATAAAAAAATGTCTTTTTAGCTATATAATTAAGAATAGTCTTAGGTCGGATCCTATAGGCATTTGCAGATATAAAAGGGGTATAGAAGTGCTTAGAGTTATAAGCAGCAATTGCCTCTTATATTCTCTGCTCTTTTAGAGGTTCTTAGCTCTTAGGGGGCATAGTAAGGTAATATATTAGGCCGTAAGAGAGAGGTGTGAGCATTTAAATTAGTTAATATTTTAGTATAGGCGGCAGAAATAATTATTCTGGCTAATTAGAGCATGGCGGTGAAGCCTCTGCACGAGCCATTCCGATTACCCTGTCGATTCCGATTACCCCCTCAAATACTCTATAGGCGAGGTGACTTCGTCACCTGACAATATTAGACGCCATTACCCCAACGCCGTCCGCCGTTAAATGTATCTTAGGTAGCTAAAACACCTTATAATATTACTAAGCTATAGGAGAAGACAGCTTTACTAAAGCGCTATCTCCAGCAGCGTATATATAGCCTACTAAGTCTAATAGAATAAGCCCTTGGCTAGCTAGTTAAGTGGTGTAAAATGGCAATATTAAGCGCTGTACTGCTTGCAAGCGAAAATGAGAAGCTACGCATAGAAGACCAGCGCCAGAAACGGAAGAGGGCAAAGAAGCGCATATATTATAGCTAAAGGGGGTGTTTTATCAGGAGTAAAAGGGGCCTCTTGTGCACAAGCTGCCCAAATAGGGGCACCACGTAAGTGCAGTATGTGTAAATCAACAGAACATAATGCACGTACGTGCCCTAGACGGCAGGCAACCAGCTAATAGATAGCCACACCAAATATAATTATTTGTGGTTGAGTAATTCGCATTATTTGCCCTTGGTAGTGGGGTAGGTGGCCCCATGCTCGGGTGGCCCGCTTGCTCGTGGATTACGTTATATTGTCGCTAATAGGCCCACCAGCACACCGAGCGGCGAATATTAACTTATCTAAAAGGTTAATAACTTTAAGATCTAGTTTAGGAACAGCAGTTATAGACTCCTATAAAGTAGGAACGGCAGGAAGGCCCATTCTTATAATTTCTTCAGCTAATAGCTCCAGTAGTTTAGTCTTATCTACCTCATCTGCCTCATCCTCAGCAGCCTCGCCGCGGGCCTCCAAAACGGTCTCCATCTAGCTGCTTGACCAAGCCTCCTTAATATCCTCAGTCAGCACCACTGCCTGCTGCGTAGCTACCGATAAGCTATCGTGTATATACTGCGTCGCTTGAAAGGATTATGAATAGGTGTCAACCGAGTGTCAATGCGTCAACCGTGGCGGATAGATTAAGGGGTACCAGTGACCCACCCACCTTATGTATATATAGCCTCATTTTTCTTTCGTAGATCAATCTATCCCTTAACGTCTTAGCCACCCAGTCGAGCCAGCCACCCGGTCAAGCCACCTGTCGATCGCGATTCAAATCACCTCCTTTTCGATGCGTACTACCTTTTCCTACACCACAACCATGGGCTCAATGGCCACCGAATCACTTGATCTTGATCAAGACGCTCGAATGGCACTTGCAATTTCGCATCTACAAGCCAACCCCGACCAATCTATTTATCAAATTGCCCGAACTTTCAGCTTACCGCGATCAACTCTTAACCACCATTTAAACGGCCGCCAATTAAGTCAAGAGTTTTCGCAAACTCAGCAAAAGCTCTTAGTCATTAAGGAGGACTCTCTAATTAAATAGATTAATACAATGGTAAGCTAGGGGTGGCCACCAAGAGTACAACACCTTAAGTCTATAGCCAAAGATATTCTTAAATCGAGAGGGAGTCCTACTAAGCTTAGCCAATATTAGTATAAGAACTTCCTTCATTACCACCCAGAACTCAAAACTAGATTCGCCAGAGGCCTTAATCAAAAAAGAAAGGATGCTAAGAATCCTAAAACTATTCAAAAATGGTTCAATTTATATACAGCCATAGTCGCAAAGTATAGAGTCTCTACAGAAGATTAATACAATATAGATAAAAAAGGAACTGCCTTAGGAGTTAGTAATAAGGTTAAGGTATTAGTTCCTTAATTATAGGCCTAAGCCTTTACTGCAGAGCCAGGCAATCGCAAGTGGGTATCCTTAATTAAATGTGTATCAGGAGGTTAATATCAATTGCCTCCTTATATTATCTTTAAGGGCAAGCAAGTATAACAAGCTTAAATAACCGCACGTCTTAATCCTAAGACGGTAATTTAAGTAAGCAATTCAGGCTGGACTAATTTGGATATAGCTCTTAACTAGTTAAATCACTTCAACTTATATACTAAGCCACAACTCTAAGGAATCTATTGCTTGTTAATTCTTAATGGCCACAAGAGCCACGTCTTAATACCATTTATTAAGTATTGCGAGGCTTATAAAATTATGCCTCTCTACCTTCCTCCTTATTTAACACATATACTACAGCCTTTAAATATCGGTATATTCGGCCCTCTCTCACAAGCTTATAAAAAGCGCCTCAACAATACTACGCTATACGGAGCCTTGGCTATTTTAAAGTAAGAGTTCTTAGAGATCTACTAAGCTGCACGCAGTTAAGCTATATCGTTAACCAATATAGCAAGTACATAGCGGGCAACAGGCCTTATTCCTTATAATCCTTCTACTATTCTATCAAAGATTCAACCAGAAACTCCTCCATTTGCAAGCCTTATAAATAAGGATGGTGTTCAAATTAATATTCCTATATCGCCTTCCATTGGAGAAAAAATTAATAAAGTTATTAATTCGGTTATATAAGGTGCTACACCCTTACGCTCTAAAGCTTTGCTTGATCTACAGCAAATTGCCTTAAGAACTCTTGCTAATAAAACTGTACTTTAGCATATAAATATGGAGCTTATTAAGAAGCAGAAGAGGCAGCATAGAGCATAGGGCAAGACGTCATATGGTAAGGCACGAGTTCTATTAGTAAGGGAGGCTCTACAAAAGAACCAAGAGCGGGAGCAAAAGGAGCAAGTAGAGGCTGCTCAAAAGGAACGCCGTATGGCTCTATGAGGTGTTATAGGCTTCGCGAAGAAGGTGTGGAAGGAACTACCAATGCAGGACGATCTTTTTGTATAATATTAATATAATTTGACAAATTTGGGTAAGAGTCTGTGCATACGAGAGCTCTGCTCTAGGGGTGGCTCGACCGGGTGGCTGGCTCGACTGGGTGGCTAAGACGTTAACACGTCAGGGTCCTTAGAGTAAGTGGTCCGTGCGGGAACACCGTTTTCAATTCAATACGTGCGCGTCCTCTAAGGACTCATTTTGGCTGCAGTATACGCAAAATACCGTTCTGCAGGAGGGACGACTACTAGAGGCCTTATA
>Ga0307507_10004141_pt1 | contig 26337 bp, 20 predicted proteins | sample 7_EM_MG_FD_207223 | JGI IMG/M metagenome (GOLD analysis project Ga0307507, IMG submission 207223) | Populus trichocarpa ectomycorrhiza microbial communities from riparian zone in the Pacific Northwest, United States - 7_EM | ecosystem: Host-associated > Plants > Roots > Unclassified | place...
GCAAGGTCCGGGCACGCGGCGAACGCGACGACATCAGCACACCCCACCCAACGAGCACGACCCCGCCCAGACACCGACCCACCGGTCATTTCATCTGAACGGGGCACATGCGGAAGACGGGACTAGCGCCCAGCGATTAGCGACCAGCGATTAGCGACCAGCGCTGACGGGTCCGCACTGTCCGAATTGGACCCTTAAGCGGCAACCTCACGCAACTCCGTCGGCCTTTTCATGATTCCCTCATACGCGGCGCACCCTCCCGCTCATCGGGCTCCCGAATAGTGAGGTCCAGCGAACAGCGGACCCCAGTGGACGGAGTACCCCATGGCTGACCAGCCACAACGCAAGCGCCGGCGGGACCGGGCGCGGATGAACGCCGTCACCTCGGCAGTGGGCGTGTCCGGGGTCGCCGGGGCGGTCGCCCTCGCGGTCGTGCTGCCCGGCTCGACGAGCAGCTCCACGAAGTCGACCGGCTCGAGCACCACTGCGACGGCCACCAGCACCGCGACCACGAGCAGCAGCTCCGGGTCGAGCAGCTCGTCGGGCGGTTCGTCCTCCGACTCGAGCACCTCCTCCTCGGACAGCGGCAGCAGCACGACCACGACGACCACCCAGACCCCGCAGGCCACCACCTCCACCGCGCAGGCCACCTCGGGAGGCTCGTGATGACCGCCGCCGCACTGCTGGAGCAGCGCCCGGACGAGGAGCAGGTCGCGTCCTCGGACTGGACCGCCATCGGCACCAGTATCAGGGTGCTGGTGACCGACCCGAGGCGGCTGGACGCCGCGCGGGCCATCCTGGAATCGGACCTGGACGGGCTCGACCTGGCCTGCAGCAGGTTCCGGCCGGACTCCGAGCTGGCCGCCCTGGACGCGGCGAACGGCGAGTGGACCGCGCTCTCCCCGCTGCTGGCCGAGGCGATCGGGGTCGCGCTGGACGCGGCCCGGTCCACCGACGGCGACATCGACCCGACCGTGGGCGACGCGATGGCGGCGCTCGGCTACGACCGCGACTTCGCGCTGGTCCCGGCGCACGGCCCGGCGATCACGCTGAGCGTGCGGCCGGTGCCCGGGTGGCGGCAGGTCACCCTGGACCGCTCCACCCGCAGCCTGCGGATGCCGCCCGGCATCCGGCTGGACCTCGGCGCCACCGCAAAGGCGTGGGCCGCCGACCGGGCCGCCGCGCGGATCGCCGACCGGCTGCGCTGCGGCGTGCTGGTCTCACTCGGCGGCGACATCGCCACCGGCGGAGCCGTGCCCGACGGCGGCTGGCGGGTGCGCGTCCAGGACGTGACCGGCCACCCCGACGAGGCACCGTCCGGACCGGCGCAGACCGTCGTGCTGCAAGGCGGAGCGCTGGCCACCTCCAGCACCACCGCCCGGCGCTGGGAGCGCGGGGGAGCGGTGCTGCACCACATCCTCGACCCGCGCAACGGCCTGCCCGCGCCGACCGTCTGGCGCACCGTCTCGGCCGTGGCAGCGGACTGTGTCGCCGCCAATCTGGCCAGCACCTCGGCGATCATCCGGGGCCGCGCCGCGCTCGCCCGGCTGGACCGCTCGCGGGTCCCGGCCCGGCTGGTCGACCTCGACGGCCGGGTGACCCGCGTCGGCGGCTGGCCCGCCCCGGCCGAACCGGAGGGGTCCGCGTGAGCGGGATAACGTCCAGCACCGCGCTCTGGTACGCCAGCCGGTCCACCGGCGTCGTCTCGCTGGTCATGCTGACCGGTGTGGTGGTGCTCGGCGTCGCGGTGCAGCGCCAGGGCAGGCTGCCCGGACTGCCCCGGTTCGCCGTGGTCGGCCTGCACCGGAGCATCTCGCTGCTGTCGGTGGTCTTCCTGGCGATCCACATCGCCGCCGCGATCGCCGACTCCTATGTCAACATCCGGATCGTCGACGCGGTGCTGCCCTTCCTGTCCTCCTACGAGCCGCTCTGGCTGGGCCTGGGCACGGTGGGCTTCGACCTGATCGTCGCGCTGATCGTGACCAGCCTGCTGCGGGCCCGGCTCGGCCGCCGGATCTGGCGCTGGGTGCACTGGCTGGCGTACGCCGCCTGGCCGGTCGCCGTCGCGCACAGCTTCGGCAGCAGCACCGACATGCAGAGCGGCTGGCTGCTCGGACTCGGCGTCGTCTGCGTGCTCGCCGTCCTCGCGGCGGTGGGCTGGCGGGTCGCCGCGGGCGGGCGCGAGGCGCCCCGTCCGGCCCGGGTCTCAGAGGTCTTCAACCAAGTCCGCGGCGCGCGGAGCGATCGGGCGCCCCAGGAGTCGGCTCCGTACCGGGAGCACGCATACCCCGAGCACGCATACCCCGAGCACGCATACCCCGAGCACGCACACCGGGCCGCGCCGTCCGTCTCCACCGGGGGTAGATAGCAGTGAATGCCATGACGAGCCAACAACCGCAGACTGCGGTCGGCAACAACCTCAACCGTCTGCTTCCCTACGGCGGACAGCCGCTGAGCTTCGACCAGCACCTCACCCTGCACGGGCCGCCCGCTTACCGGGGCGCCGCGGGCCGGCTGATCGACGACCTGCGCGCGGCCGGGCTGACCGGCCGGGGCGGGGCGGCCTTCCCGGCGCACGTGAAGCTGGCCGCGGTCGCCGGGGCGGGCGGGCGACCGGTCGTGGTCGCGAACGGAGCCGAGGGCGAGCCGGCCGCGCACAAGGACAAGACCCTGCTGTACGCCGATCCCCACCTCGTGCTGGACGGACTGCAACTCGCGGCCGAGGCCGTCGGCGCGCGGCAGGCGTTCGTGTACGTACACCGCGACGCGCGAGTGCTAAAGCGCCTGCACGAGGCCGTCGAGCAGCGCCGCGCCGCCGACGCCGACCGGGTCCCGGTCACCGTGGTCGAGGCCCCGCCGCGCTTCATCGCCGGGCAGGAGTCGGCCGTGGTGCACCGGATCGAGGGCGGGCCCGCCGTGCCGCGCTACTCGCCGGTCCGGGTGACCGAGTGCGGGATCGGCGGCGCGCCGACCCTGGTGCAGAACGTCGAGACGCTGGCGCACATGGCCCTGATCGGCCGCTACGGCGCGTCCTGGTTCCGCACCGCAGGGACCTTCGACGAGCCCGGCACGATGCTGGCCACGCTGCACCTGCCGGACACCCACGCGCAGGTGATCGAGACCGCGCCGGGCGCCGCACTGCACCACCTGCTGGATCTGGGACGGCGTCCGGCGCAGGCCGTGCTGGTCGGCGGCTATCACGGCACGTGGTTGCCCGTGGAGCGCGCCGCGGCACTGCCGCTGAGCAACGCGGCGCTGCGCGCGGAGGGCGCGTCGCTCGGCGCGGGCGTGCTGGCGGCGCTGCCGGTCGACCGCTGCGGATTGCGCGAGACGGCGCGCGTGCTGGCCTACCTGGCCGGAGAGTCGGCGGGACAGTGCGGACCGTGTCTCAATGGCCTGCCGCGCATCGCGCACGCCTTCGCGGTGATGGCCGAACCCGGCGCGCACCGCACGGAGCGGGCCGACGTGGCGCGCTGGGCCGGTCTGGTCGAGCGGCGCGGCGCCTGCCACCACCCGGACGGCAGCATGCGGCTGGTCCGCAGCGCGCTGACCGTGTTCGAGGAGGAGTTGTGGCGCCACGAGCGCGGCTCGTGCGTCGGCGTGGGCAACCGCACCCGTCCGTTCCTGCCGCTGCCCGCCGGGGCGAACCCGCACGACGACGAGGACTGGAGCTGAGGACGATGGCGACGAGTGCTGTGAACAACTCGAACTCGACCTCGGTGAACGACCCGACTACCGGGACGCGTCTGCTCCTGGACCCGACCGTGTGCCGCGGCCACGGCGTGTGCGCCGAACTGCTCGCCGAGCACATCAGCCTGGACGAGTGGGGCTACCCGATCATCGCGGACCGGCCGGTCCCGCCGGACCTGCTACGCGACGCCCGCCGGGCCGTGACCGACTGCCCCGCCCTCGCCCTGAGGCTGGAAGGACGCTGACTGATGGCCGGTCACTGTGTCTCGCTGAAACGGACAACCGTCACCCTCGTGACCCTCGTGCCCCTCTGCGTCAGCCTCTCGCCGCGCCGAAGCGCTTGGGGCTGTGCGGCGGCTGCGGATGGTCGGCCAGCCAGAGCACATCCGCATCCCCGGCCGCACCGGTCGGCCGGCGGTCCATGGTGTCCCCGATCGTCGCGGCGAACTGTGCGTAGTGCTGCGGACCCTGCCTCCACGCGTCGAACACCTGCAGCCGGTCCCGGGAGCCGAAGTACGCGATGTGCCCGTTGCCGACGGGGCTGAACATGCCGAAGGCCCTGGGATCCCCGGCGAACCAGATGCTCGTCGCCCCCGGCGGGAACGGGGCGCCCTGCACGGTCAGCCCGCCGTCGAAGGCCGTGTCGATCCAGTGGCGCCCGATCGGCCGGCCGCTGCCCGCGTCGAGCAGCTGGATCCACGAGTAGTCCGGTACGTACGAGCGCTTGGTCCACGGACCGGACAGGTTCGTGCCGCCGGTCAGCCCGGTCTCGTTGAGCGTCCAGCACCCGTACTTGACCGGGTACTCCTGCCACGCGTACCGGGACAGCAGGTCCAGCTGGAGCTGGGCCTTGCTCCGGACGTTCTCGTTGCCGCTGCCCAGATTCTTCTGGTACTTGCCCGACAGCTGCGGGTCGTTGAGCGGCGACCAGGGCGGGAGCGTGCCGTTCACGAGGTGAGTCCTCCAAGGATCCGACTGATCGACTGGGCCGTCTCCCCGGTCTCCGGCGACCCGGGCGGCGCGGTGAACGAGACCGAGTTCGCCATCAGGACCATCATCGCCCGGAACTGTGGGCCGTGCTCGAGGTCCGGGGTGGAGAAGTCGATCGCGGCCAGCTTCGTGCCGTCCTCGCTCGGCACCAGCGCCTGCAGCTGGTAGACCTCGGCGTCCGGCTCGGCGTTCGGCGGCTGCCCGGGGATCTGCGGGCGCGGCAGGGTCAGCACACTCTCGAAGAACAGGGCCGGGCCCGGGGCCAGGTCCACCACGTCCACCTGGCCGTGCTCGTTCGCCTCGGCGCGGATGTCCACCAGGTCCTTGATCACCAGACGCGGATTGCGCTTGTGCGGGAACCGCTGCAGCGAGACCACCAGGCTGGACGGCACGACCGCCCCGTCCTCCTCGGCGGTGTGCCAGCCCAGCCCGCAGTACGCGGTGTTGCGCTCCTGCAGATCCTCCAGCAGCACCGTGAACGTGCCGACCACCGCGGCCAGCAGCTCCTGCTTGTCCGGCGGCGCGAGCTCGCGCAGGTTCGCCTCGGCGGCGGCCAGCGTGGCGTCTATGTCGGTCAGCGGCAGCGGGAAGTAGCCCGGCGGCAGCTCGATCCAGAAGTTCAGCTCCCCGTCCGGCTCCCCCTCCGATCCCGCAGCGGCGGGGGGCTCGAGGATGTCCGCGTAGCCGCCCATCAGGAGACCGCCTGCTTGACGTCGCCGTACAGGCTGCTGACCACCGACTTGCCCTTCCAGCCGAGCTCGATGTTCTGCATGACGCTCTGTGAGATGTGGGTGACGTCCTCGGCGGCCTTGCCGAGGTTCATCACCTTGTCCACCGCCCCGACGCCGAGCTTCACCGGCAGGCTCAGGCTGTGCGCCAGGTTGGACCCGGTCTTGGCCACGTTGCCGGCGGTCTGCGCCGCGTCGCCGAACGCGGTGGCCGCGTCCCCGCCCAGTGCCGAGATGCCGGGGATCTTCGAGGCCAGGCTCGGTATCGAGTCGGCCACCTTGACCACCTCGGAGCCGTCCTCGGCCACCACCTTGGTGACCTTGAGCGCGACGTTGCCCTCCTTGAGCGCCGAGCCGACCAGCTTGCCGCCGGGGATCAGGCTGAGCGCGTCCAGGCCCATCGCCGAGGCGTTCTTCAGGTTGGCCATGGTGAAGTGCCCGGTCAGCAGGCCGCCGACCGCGTCGCGCACCTTCGGGTTGGCCAGGTCGCAGGCCAGCGCGCCGACCCCGGCGCCGATCGCGATCGCGCCCGCGACGACGTCGATGGGCGGCGGGGTGCACAGCGCGATCAGCCCGGCCACGGCCGAGATGGTGGACAGCACCGAGTGGATCACGTCCAGGTGGTTCTTCACCCAGTCGCCGACCGCGCCGAGGCCCTTGGTGAAGTCGTTCCACATGCTGCTGAAGAAGCCGGGCTTGTGCGGGGCCAGGCCCTTGGTCGCCTGCTCCAGCTCCTGCGCGTACTTCTTGGCCACCTGCTCGTGCTGGGCGGCCAGCTCCTGGGCCCGCTTCATGACCGAGGACAGCTCTTCATGCGCGTTCTGCGCCGCGTTGCCCGCGTCACGCACCGCCGACTCGGCCGAGTCGATCCGGGACTGTGCGGCCTGCAGCGCCTGCTGGGTGTCGAAGAACTGCCCGGCCAGCTTGAGGTCCGGGTTGCCCTGCGCCTGCTTGAGCGCGTCGTCGGCGCGCTGCGCGGCCTGCTTCGCGTCGCCCGCCTCCTGCTCCAGCTTGGCGGCGGTGTCCTTGAAGCCGAGCAGGTCCCCGTGCCAGCCCTTGAGCACGCCGACCGCGGAGTTCAGCGAGGTGTGCGCGTTCTGCAGGTCGGTGGCCAGCTTGCCGTTGAAGTGCTCGCGGAACGCGTCGCCCGCGTCGCCCTGCCACACCCCGCCGGCGGAGTTGCGCATCTGGTCCAGCAGCGAACCGGACTGCTGCATCGAGTCCACGGCCTGCCCGAGCGTGGCGCCCATCGACTCGACGTCCCCGGGTATCCCGGGCACCGGGTTGAAGCCCAGGTTCGGGTACGTCGTCGTGTCGTCCTGCGCCGCGCTCACGTGGCCGCTCCGTGCACGGTGGCCGAGCTCACGGCCGAGTCGATCGTGCCCATCGCGGAGCCGTTGATCTTCGACATGGCCTGCTGGATGCCGTCGTCGCACTGCTGATACGCGCCGTGCGCCTTGGTGACGCCCTCGTTCGTCTCCTTGATCATCTGGGTCAGCTGGCCGAGGCCGTACTGCCAGGTGCTCTGGAACTCGTGGGCCGCCTTGTCGAAGGCCTCGGTGCCGATCTGCCCCGCCTGCGTCGAACTCAGCGCCTTGAGCGCGCCGTCCATCTGGTCGCCCGCGTCGCCCAGCGTCTTCGTCATGCGCTCGAGCACGTCGAGATCGACTTGGAAAAAGTCTCCCACCGTCCTGCCTCCCCGGATTCGACTGCGGACCCCCTCCTCGCCAGGAAGCCCGCTAAGACCTTAAACCCTCGGTGTGACGCTGCGGAACCGAAACCGAAGGATCAGATTATCCGGATGTGTACCTGGAGCTGACGTCTGATCACGTCTGCTCACCGGGAACGGCCGAAGCCCTCCGGGGTCCGGGGCGGCTCACGGATCCGGCCGCGGATCTCGCTGTACGCGAGCTTCGGTGCGGGTAAGACTGGCGGCATGACGGTCAACGACGCCCGTATAGCGGCGAACCAAGCGCCCCCGCTGCAGGACTACGACGCCTTCAGCACTGACGACGCCCTTGTGGAAGCGGTCGAACGGCACGGCGGGCGGGCGTCGCTGGACGGGCTGGCCGCGCTCGGCCGGCTCGCCGGGTCGCACAAGGCGCTGCACTGGGCGGAGCAGGCCAACACGTACGGCCCGGTGCTGCGTACGCACGACCGCTACGGGAACCGGATCGACGAGGTCGAGTTCCATCCGGCCTGGCACCACCTGATGGAGGTCGCCGTCACGCACGGGCTGGCCGGGGCGGCTTGGGCGGGCGGCCCGGCTGCGCACGTGACCAGGGCGGCCGGGTTCATGGTGTGGAGCACCGCAGAATCGGGGCACGGCTGCCCGATCTCGATGACGTATGCGGGCGTGGCCGCGCTGCGCACCGATCCCGAGGCGGCCGCGATCTGGGCGCCGGGGCTCAAGTCCCTGATCTACGACCCCGGCCTGCGCCCCGCCGCCGCGAAGGCCGGGCTGCTCTGCGGCATGGCGATGACCGAGAAGCAGGGCGGCTCGGACGTGCGCGCGAACACCACCACGGCCACCCCGCTGGACGCCGACGGAGAGTACCTCCTGCAGGGCCACAAGTGGTTCTGCTCCGCGCCGATGTCGGACCTGTTCCTGGTGCTCGCGCAGGCCCCGGGCGGCCTGACCTGCTTCGTGCTGCCGCGGGTGCTGCCGGACGGCACGCGCAACCGGTTCGCGCTGCAGCGGCTCAAGGACAAGCTGGGCAACCGGTCCAACGCCTCCGCCGAGGTCGAGTTCGACGGAGCCTGGGCGCGCCGGCTCGGACCCGAGGGCCGCGGCGTGCCGACCATCCTCGAGATGGTCTCGACGACCCGGCTGGACTGCGTGCTCGGCGCGGCCGCGATCATGCGCCGCGCGGTGGCCGAGGCGACCCACCACGCCGCCTACCGCCGGGCCTTCGGCTCCGCGCTGATCGACAAGGCCCTGATGCGCAACGTGCTGGCCGACCTGGCGGTCGAGTCGCAGGCCGCGACCGCGCTGGGGATCCGGTTGGCCGCCGCCTTCGACTCGGCGGACCCGGCCGAGCGGGCGTTCCGCCGCCTCGCCGTGGCGGTGGGCAAGTACTGGGTGCCCAAACGGTCGATCGGGGTGGCGGCGGAGGCGATGGAGTGCCTCGGCGGCAACGGCTACGTGGAGGAGTCCGGAATGCCCCGGCTGCTGCGCGAGGCTCCGGTCAACTCGATCTGGGAGGGCTCCGGGAACGTCAACGCGCTGGATGTGCTGCGTGCGCTGACCCGCGAGCCGGAGGCGACCGAGGCCTTCCTGGCCGAGGCGGACGCGGCGGCCGGGGCCGATCCGCGCTACGACGCCGCGCTCGCGGACCTGCGCAGGTCGCTGACAGACCTCGACGACGCAGAGTTCCGGGCCCGGCGCCTGGTCGAGCGGCTGGCGGTGATCCTGCAGGGCTCGCTGCTGCTGCGTTACGCACCGGCGCCGGTCGCGGACGCCTTCTGCGCGACCCGGCTGGCCGGGGACGGCGGGCACACCTTCGGCACGCTGCCGGCGGGCACGGACACGAAGGTGATTCTGCAGCGTGCCCAGCCGGAGCCGGGGCTGGAGCCAGAGGTCGGTTGAGCGGGAGCTGAGCGTGCGCGGTCACCTGGCTGGCTGCGCAGGGATGCGCCCCGCCCGGGGGACCGGATGACTGGAGGGCGAGACGCGCGCCGGGCCGCCGAGGTCCGGCCGCGTGCCTCTGTCGTTCAGCAAGCCCTGTCATCCGGCAACCCTGCCGGCCAGCAAACGGAGTGCGCGATGCTCAGCGATTTCCAGAGGTCCAAGCTCGACCGCCGGTTCGAACTGCTCGACGCCGACGGCGACGGCCACATCACCGCGGCCGACTACGACGCGGTGGCGGCCAGGCTGTGCCAGGCGTTCGGATTCGCCGAAGGCTCCCCGCAGCACGAGAAGGTTCATGTGATCCAGCTGCGGCTGTGGACGGCGCTGAGCCGCAGGATGGAGGCCGAGGACACCGGGCGGATCAGCCGCCGGCAGTTCGCCGAGTCCTGCGCGCGCAGCATCATCGAGGCCGAACACGGCTACGACCGCATCATCGGCCCGGTCGCGCAGACCATCTTCGACCTCGTGGACGGCGACGACAGCGGGACGCTCGAGGTGGAGGAGCTGACCGCCTGGTTCAACGCCTACGGGGTGTGCGCGGACGACGCCGAACGGGCGTTCAAGCGGCTCGACCGCAACGGCGACGGGGTGCTCGACCTGGCCGAGGTCGAGCAGGCGCTCAAGGAGTTCTACACGAGCGACGATCCCGCCGCCCCGGGCAACGCGATCTTCGGCCCGCTTCCGGTGCCGGCGGCGGTCACGATGGCGGCCAAGCCCAAGCCCAAGCCCAAGGCGCAGACGGGTGCGCAGCCCACGCCCAAGCCGCATGCGAGTGCGCATATGAACGCGAAGCCCAAGCCGGCGACCGCGAAGAAGTAGCCGCCGCCAAGCCCTCCGCACAGTCCTCACGTACCAGCGCAGCGCCTTGCGGTCAGCCCCCGCCGCCTTGCCGTCCAGCGCCGAACCGGCCACATGGCCGGCGGCCGGACGTCGGGCGGCGGGGTGCCGGGAGGCGTGATGGGTGAGGATGGTGGGAGGAGGTGGCCGGGTTGAACGGTATGGATTCTGACGCGGGTGCGGGCGTGGCTGGTCTCGGAGACGGTACGGGAGATACAGCCGGCACCCGCGTCGAGCACGACTCGATGGGCGAGGTCCGGGTTCCCGCCCGGGCGAAATGGGGCGCGCAGACCCAGCGCGCCGTGCACAACTTCCCGATCTCGGGCCAGCGGCTCGAACGGGCCCAGATCGCCGCGCTCGGCCGGATCAAGGCGGCGGCGGCGCGGGCCAACGGCGAGCTGGGGGTGCTGGACGCCGACCTGGCCGAGGCGGTCCGGTCCGCCGCGGACGAGGTGGCCGAGGGGCGCTGGGACGCGCAGTTCCCGATCGACGTGTTCCAGACCGGCTCCGGCACCTCCTCCAACATGAACGCCAACGAGGTGATCGCCGCCCTCGCCACCGAGCGGCTGGGCCGCCCGGTGCACCCCAACGACCACGTCAACGCGTCGCAGAGCTCGAACGACGTCTTCCCCGCCTCGATCCACGTCGCGGCCACCGCGCTGCTGGTGGGCGACCTGCTGCCCGCCCTGGACCGGCTCGAGGAGGCGCTGGCCACCAAGGCGGTGCGCTTCGCCGAGACGGTCAAGGCGGGGCGCACGCACCTGATGGACGCCACGCCGGTCACCCTCGGCCAGGAGTTCGGCGGCTACGCGACGCAGGTGCGGCGCGCCGTGCAGCGGCTGGAGTCCGCGCTGCCGCGGCTGGCCGAGCTCCCGCTCGGCGGCACCGCGGTGGGCACCGGGCTCAACGCCCCGGCCGGCTTCGCCGAACGCACCGTCGCAGGGCTCGCCGACGCGACCGGCCTGCCGTTCACCGAGGCGCGCAACCACTTCGAGGCGCAGGGTGCCCGCGACGCGCTCGCCGAGTGCTCCGGACAGCTGCGGGCGCTCGCCCTCGCGCTGTTCAAGATCTGCGGCGACCTGCGGCTGATGGGCTCCGGGCCGCGGGCCGGGCTCGGCGAACTGGCCCTGCCCGACCTGCAGCCCGGATCCTCGATCATGCCCGGGAAGGTGAATCCGGTGATCCCCGAGGCGGTGCGGATGGTCTGCATCCAGGTGGTCGGCAACGACGCGGCGGTCGCCTTCGGCTGCGCCAGTGGGGAGTTCGAGCTCAACGTCACCCTGCCGGTGATCGGCCGCAACCTGCTGGAGTCGATCCGGCTGCTGGCCAGCGCCTCCGGACTGTTGGCCGACCGCTGCGTATCAGGCATCGAAGCGAACGCCGACCGGCTGCGCGAGTACGCCGAGTCCTCGCCCGCCATCGTCACCGCGCTGAACCGGGTGGTCGGCTACGAGGAGGCGGCCCGGATCGCCAAGCAGGCGCTGGCCCACGGCACCACGATCCGCCAGGCCGTGATCGACCGCGGCCACGTGGCGGCCGGGGCCGTCACCGAGGCCCAGCTGGACGAGTTGCTGGACGTGCTCGGCATGACCCGGCCGCCCGTGTGACGTCAGCCGCCGGTCTCAGCTGCCCGCCGACGCCCCCGCCTGCGTGCCGATGACTCCGCTCCCGGCCGCCGCTCCGCTGCCCGTCCCGGTACTCGTTCCCCCCTTTAGGCTCGCGGCGACGGCGGAACCGATGGCCGTCGCGGTCATCGCGTTGGCGGCGGCCAGGATCGCCGCGTGCTCGGCCGCGGAGATGGTCGCCTGCGGGACGCCCGCCCTGAGGTACGACTGCTGGCTGTTCGGGTCGACCACGTGCCAGTACAGCGAGCCGGACAGCGCCCAGACCTCGGGGCTGCCGGTGATGGTGTGCAGGATCATCTCGTTCTCCTGGGATACGGTCGGGCTCGGCGTGGGTTTCGGATCCACGCCCGGCCAGTAGTCTGCGACGACGGACAGGTCATAGCCCAAGTCGTTGTTGTTGTAGTACTGCTTGCCGATCGCACCGGCCGGAATGACGGCGTTGTCGTCGTACGCGGCGACCCAGTAGTGCGGCTCGGCGACCCCGCGTGCCGAGAAGGCGGCGCGAACGGTCGGCCACGTGCTGGTGTTCATGTACACGGTTGGGTCAGTCCCGGCCGCGCGCCGCATCAGCACCCAGTCCACCGACTGCGCCGGGGTGGCGTCGCCCGGCTCGACGTCGAGCACGTGCCCGTCGTTCGTGCTCGGGAACACGGCGATGCGCACCTTGACCGAGTGCGGAAACCGCGCCCAGTCGGATGCGGACCACGCGTACAGCCCGTCCACGTACCCGCCGACGAGGGCGGCCGAGACCGGCAGCCTGGTCGCGGTCACGCCGTCGTACATGGTTCTGGTCATAGCGGCCCCAGTTCCGTCCTGCGGGGACGCGTCCCCGCGTGGGTGTTGTGCCGTCGAGCCCGCTCGGCCTACTGCCCAGGATGCCGGAAGGCATGCCCCGCCCGCTGCCGAATCCGGAAGGCCGATCCCGGCTGAGCGTAAGGCAATCGCGAGGTTCACACGATCCGGTGAGATAACCGATGAATCATGGCTCTTCGTCAAGAACAAGAGGGTGCGCCAGGGTGGTTTTACCCGACCCCGGCGCACCCGAGACGAAGACGATGGTGCGGGGCATGCGCGCCTTTATACCGCTACACGGCTTCGAGGGTGAGGTCCGGTGCCGGCACGGCGACGGGCTCGGGGCTCATGGCGCGCTTGGCGGCGTCGCGGTCCAGGACGCCTTCCCAGGCGGCGACGACGAACGAGCCGACCGCGTTGCCGCACGCGTTGGTGAGCGCGCGGGCGGTGGACATGAAGCGGTCGATGCCGAAGATCAGCATGATGCCGGCGACCGGGATGGTGCCGACCGAGGCCAGGGTGGCGGCCAGCACGATGAAGCCGGAGCCGGTCACCCCGGCCGCGCCCTTGCTGGTCAGCAGCAGGATCCCGAGTATGCCGAGCTGCTGGGCCAGGGACAGGTGGGTGCCGGTGGCCTGGGCCACGAAGAGGGCCGCGAGGGTCAGGTAGATGCAGGTGCCGTCCAGGTTGAACGAGTACCCGGTCGGCACGGTCAGCCCCACCACGTCCTCCGGCACGCCGGCCCGCTCGATCTTGCGCATCAGCTGCGGCAGCACGGTCTCGCTGGAGGAGGTGCCCAGCACGATGAGGAGCTCGTCCTTGATGTACCGCAGCAGGTGCAGGATGTTGAGCCGGAAGACCGCGCACACCACGCCGAGGCCGACCAGGACGAACACGGCGCTGGTGCCGTACATCAGGCCGATGAGCGAGCCGAGGCTGGTCAGCGTGTGCAGTCCGTACTTGCCGACGGTGAACGCCATCGCGCCGAACGCACCGACAGGGGCCGCGTACATGACGATGCGCAGGATCGCGAAGAAGACCAGGCCGATCCGGTTCACCCCGCTGGCGATCCCGACGGCCGGGGCGCCGACCAGCTTGATCGCGATGCCGAACAGGATCGCGAAGAACACCACCTGCAGGTCGTTGCCGGTGGAGAAGGCCCCGAGCGCGCTGGTCGGCACGATCTCGGTCAGGATCGACCAGAAGCCCTGCGCCTTGCCCTGGGCCGCGTAGGTCGCCGCGTTCCCGGTCAGCTTGAGCGAGGCCGGGTCGGCGTGGATCGAGCTGCCGGGGTGGAACAGGTTGATCGCGACCAGGCCGAGGACCAGCGCGATCGTGGTCATGCCCTCGAAGTAGATCAGGGACTTGACGCCGATCCGGCCGACCTTGCGCAGGTCGTCCACCCCGGCGATGCCGCCCACGATGGTCACGAAGATGATCGGGGTGACCACCATCGTGATCATGCTGACGAACACGGTGCCAAGCGGCTGGAGGTTCACGCCGGTCGTGGGCCAGGCCGCGCCGACCGCGACCCCCGCGGCGATGCCGATCAGGACCCAGAGATAGAGCCTTCGGTACCAGGGGGAGCGGACGGGCGGGGCGGCGGTCGGTTGCATCGGGACTCCAGGGTGCTCGGGCGGCCACGACGTCGTGTCGGCCGGGTCTGGGAAGGAGGCGCTGTGAAAGGACTGCGCACTGGGTGGTGCACGGAGAATGTGGCGCAGCGCACAGTGCGCGGTCTGCGTTACGCGCATAACGCGCACGCACCGTCCGACGTGCGGATCCGTTCACGGCCCGGTGATCAGCCCTGGTCACCCGCGCGGGCCGGTGTAACACTGGCCGGATGCCGCGCTGGTCGCCCTCCGCCTCCCTCAGCATCGCCATGCAGGTGCTGCTGCTTCAGCTCGCGGTGGTCGCGCTGCTCACCGTCGGCGGCACCTATGCGGCGATCCAGGCCGCCCGCTCCGGCCAACTGAGCCACGCCCGCCAGGAGACGCTGACGCTGGCCGAGACCATCGCCGACCAGCCGGGGCTGTCCGCGGCGGTCACCGGACCGGATCCGACCGCGCACCTGGAACCGGTGACGCTGCAGATCCAGCACACGACCGGCGTGGACTTCATCGTGGTGATGAGCCCGGCCGGGATCCGCTTCACGCACCCGACCCCGAGCGAGATCGGGAAGCACTACCTCGGCGACACGGCGCCCGCGCTGGCCGGGCACCCGTTCAGCGAGACGTACACCGGGACGCTGGGCCCGTCCGTGCGCTCGGTCGCGCCGATCTACGACTCCGCGCACAGGATCGTCGGGCTGGTCTCGGTCGGGATCACCCTCGAACAGCTCTCCGCGCTGGTCAACCGGGAGCTGCCGTTCATCCTGGCGATCGCGGGCGGCGCAGTGGCGCTGGTCGGCCTCGGCTCCTGGGCGCTGTCCCGGCGGCTGCGCAAGCAGACCCTCGGCCTCGGCCCGCAGGAGATCACCCGGCTCTACGAGCACCACGACGCGGTGCTGCACGCGATGCACGAGGGCCTGCTGGTGCTGGACCGGCAGCGCCGGGTGGTGCTGGCGAACGACGAGGCGCTGCGGCTGCTCGGGATGGACCGGGACCCCGCCGGACGGGCGGCCGGGGCGCTGGGGCTGGACCCGGCGCTGGCCGGGCTGCTCGAATCAGGGCTCGAGGCCCACGACCAGACGCACCTGGCCGGGGACCGGGTGCTCGCGGTGAACCAGTCCATCGCCCGGCGGGACGGCCGGATGCTGGGCACCGTCACCACGTTGCGCGACCACACCGAGCTGCGCGCGTTGGCGGGAGAGCTGGACTCGGCGCGCGGGTTCGCCGACGCGCTCTCGGCCACCGCGCACGAGGCGGCCAACCGGCTGCACACCGTCGTGACGCTGATCGAGCTCGGGCGCGCGCCGGAGGCCGTCAGCTTCGCCACCGAGGAGCTGGCCGCCTCGCAGCAGCTGGTGGACCGGCTGCTCGGCGCGGTGGGCGACCCGGCGCTGGCCGCGCTGCTGCTCGGCAAGATCTCGCAGGCCGCCGAGCGCGGGGTCGAGCTGACCGTGGGGGACGACACGGCCGCCCCGCAGCTGCCCTTCGAGACCCGGGACCTGGTGACCGTCGCGGGCAACCTGATCGACAACGCGGTCGAGGCGGCGCTGCGCGGGTCCGCGCCGCGCCGGGTGGCGGTGACGCTGCGGACGCAGGACACCGATCTGCTGGTCCGGGTCGCGGACAGCGGCGCCGGGATCGACCCGGAGCGGGTCGGCGACCTGTTCACCCGCGGCTGGACGACGAAGAACGAGGCGGGGCACGGGATCGGGCTCGCGCTGGTGCGCCAGTGCGTCACCCGTAACGCGGGCAGCATCGAGGTGGCCTGCGACGAAGAGCTGGGCGGGGCTGCGGTGGAGGTGCGGCTGCCGCTGGCGCCGGCCGTTGCGGAGGAAGTGGCCACGTGATCAGGACACTGATCGTCGAGGACGACCCGGTGCTGGCCGAGGCGCATGCCGAGTTCGCCGCGCGGGTGCCCGGGTTCGCCGTCTCCGGGATCGCGCACCTCGGCGCGGAGGCGCTGCGGCTGGTGGCGACCCGGCCGGTGGACCTGCTGCTGCTGGACGTGAACCTGCCCGATCTGACCGGCATCGAGCTGTGCCGCACCCTGCGCGCGCACGGCAACCAGGTGGACGTCATCGCGGTGACCTCGGCCCGGGACCTGGCCACGGTGCGTGCGGCGGTCTCGCTCGGCGTCGTGCAGTACCTGCTCAAGCCGTTCTCCTTCGCCACCTTCCAGGAGAAGCTCCAGTCCTACGCCGAGTACCGGCGACGGTCCGCGCAGGCCCCTGAGTTACTCGCCCAGGACGACGTGGACCGGGCGCTGGCCGCCCTGCGCGACGCGCCGCGCCCCGAGCTGCCCAAGGGTCTGGCCGAGGCGACGCTCGCCCCGGTCGTCGCGCTGCTGCGCTCGCACGAACTGCTCTCCGCCGCCGAGATCGCCGCCGAGGTGGGTATCTCGGTGCAGACGGTGCGCCGCTATCTGGACTACTTGGCCGCTCAGCGCCTGGTGCTGCGCGCCCCGCGCTACGGCGGGGCCGGGCGGCCCGAGCAAGTCTACCGCTGGGGCGGTTCGTAGGCGGACGTTCGTAAGGGGTCGTATTCGCGCGCCGGCGGCCGGCGGGTAAGGGTCGTTGTTTCGTAAGGACCCTTGACACGGATCGCGCCCGCTCGTAGTTTCCTCGGCGGGCAACATAGCCGAACATCTTCAAACGCCTGAAAAGGTCGAGATGTGTTCGGTTTTCCCGGGACAGCGGACCGCGACGGCGCGGTCCCACAGGCCTGGAGGACATCTTGCGCAGACTCACGAACCACCCGTTCTGGAACCGCCTGCTGGCCCTCGCCCTGGTCGCGCCGGCCGCCGCGGGCGCGGTCGTCGGCTCGGGGGCGGCGGCGCACGCCGAGGCCAACGGCGTCGGGCTGACCCCGGCGCTCGGCTGGAGCAGCTGGAGCTACGTGCGGCACGACCCGACCGCGGCCACCATCGAGGCGCAGGCCGCCGCGATGAAGAGCAGCGGTCTGGAGCACGCGGGCTTCCAGTACGTCAACGTCGACGACTTCTGGTATCAGTGCCCTGGTAGTCAGGGGCCGAACGTGGACCAGTACGGCCGCTGGGTCACCGATCCGACGAAGTTCCCGGCCTCCGGGGCCGAGGACGGCATCCAGGTGGCCGCCGATTACGTGCACAACAAGGGTCTGAGGTTCGGGCTCTACGTCACCCCCGGCATCTCGAAGCAGGCCGTGGCGCAGAACAGCGCGATCGAGGGCACCAGCTACCACGCCGACGACATCGCGACCACCACCGCGGAGAAGAACTACAACTGCAAGGGCATGGTCGGCATCGACTACACCAAGCCCGGAGCGCAGGCGTTCATCAACTCGTGGGCGGACGAGTTCGCGGCCTGGGGCGTGGACTACATCAAGATCGACGGGGTCGGCACCAGCGACGTGGGCGACGTGCAGGCCTGGTCGCAGGCCCTGCAGCAGACCGGCCGGCCGATCCACCTGGAACTGTCCAACAGCCTGGCCATCTCGGCCGCCCCGACCTGGGCGCAGTACTCCAACGGCTGGCGCACCGGCGGCGACATCGAGTGCTACGGCTGCGAGTCCGGCGGCAGCAGCTACCCACTGACCGCCTGGTCCAGCGTGGCCTCCCGGTTCAACCAGGTGGCGAACTGGCAGCCCTACGGCGGCCCCGGCGCGTTCAACGACTACGACTCGCTGGAACTCGGCAACGGGGCCAACGACGGGCTGACCCCGGACGAGCGAATGACCCAGATGAGCCTGTGGTCGCTGGCCGCCTCGCCGCTGATCCTCGGCACCGACCTGACCAACCTCGACCCGACCGATCTCAAGCTGCTGAAGAACAAGGACGTCCTGGCGGTGGACCAGGACGCGATCGACGCCTCCCGGATCGCGAACTCCGGTACCCAGCAGGTCTTCGCGAAGACCGAGGCCAACGGCGACGTGATCGTCGGGCTCTTCAATACGAGCACTGCGCCGCAGGTGGTCTCCACGTCGGCGGCCTCGCTCGGCCTGGCGTCGAACGCGCCGTACCTGCTCGACGACTTGTGGAGTGGGGACACCACCGAGGCGTGGAACGTGGTCAGCGCCAGCGTTCCGGCGCACGGTGTCGCGCTCTACCGCATCACGCCCACCACCAACCCGCTCGCGGCGCCGCCGAGTACTGCGATCGGCATCGGCGGGAGTACGACGGTGACCGCGGGCCAGCCCGCGACGGTGACCGTGTCCTACACGAACAACGGCCCGGTGGATACCCAGGAGGTGCGGCTGCGCCTCGACGCGCCGACCGGCTGGACCGTGACGCCCGCGCAGAGCAGCTTCGACCTGGTGACTACCGGCCAGACCGTGCAGGCGCAGTTCCAGGTCACCGCGCCGCAGCCGGGCCAGCTCTTCCAGTCGGACGCGGTGACGGCCGCCGCGCACTACACCTGGCCGGGCAACACCCACCAGACCATCCGGATCGACGGAACGCTGACCACGGCCTCGCCGGTGCACGCGCCGTATCTGACCTACTCCTCGGCGACGGACGCGCCCGCCGCGTACGCCGAGGCGCAGGACGGCAGCGGGTTCGGCATCCAGGGCGCGGGAGCGGACCTGTATTCGAGCACTGACGCGTACAGCTCGGTCTATCTCAAGGGCGCGGCCTCGGCCACCTCGACGATCCAGACCGAGGTGACCTCGCAGCAGAACATGGCCGGTTACGCGAAGGCCGGGATCCTGGTGCGCAACGACGTCACCGGCTCCGGCACCGGCCCGGAGGGAGTCATCCTGTTCGAGTCCCCGTCCGGCGGAATCCAGCTGGAGTGGGCAAAGGGCGGCGGCGACTTCATCAACGCGGTGACCCCGGCCAACGGCACGATCCCGGACCAGGTCCCGGTCTGGCTCAAGCTGGTGCGCGGCGGCCAGACGTATACGGGCTATTACTCACTCGACGACAGCACCTGGAACGCGGTCGGCTCGGCCACCCCGACCGGGCAGGCGGACACCCAGGACGCCGGGATGTTCGTGACCTCACACACCCCCGGCTCGCCCGGGACGGTGTACTTCGGCGCCTTCTCGGCGGGTTGAGCAGCAAGCGCGGCAATGACAGCAGCAGACTGATAAGCGGCTAGCCGCCGGAGCACACGGTGGTGACCTCGGCGTCCAGATCCTTGGTGAACTGGGCGCCGAGCGTCGCGTGCCAGGTCTGCACGGCCTGGTTCGCCGAGGCGGTGATCTGCACCCCGTCGCCGGAGCGCACCGAGGTCGCGATGATGCAGCTCATCACCCGCCACGAGACGGTCAGCCGCACGGTCTGCCCGTCGAGCACCACCACCGGCATCCCCGGATCGACCGAGCCGCTGATCCCCGGATTGTCCTGCGAGACGCTGTCCACGGTGACCGAGGTGGTCAGCGGGGCGGTCAGCAGGATCGAGTAGTTGAAGCTCACCGGGGTCAGCTCCATCAGGGTATTGCCGAGGCCGCCATAGGTGATCTTGAGGTCCGACTCCGGGGTCGGCAGCCCGCACACCGCCGAGCGCAGGTAGTTGCCCGCCACCCACGGGGTGGCGCTATCCGGCAGGGTGAGCTGCGCGGTGCGCGCGGTGCCGCGGGCGCTGAATCCGGCCAGGCTGAAGCCGCGGGCGGGGGTGGGAGTCGCGCTCGTCCCGCAGTTGTAGTGGAACGGCACGGTGATGACCTCGACGTCCTTGGGCGCCATCGCCACCGGGGTGATCGCCGTTCCCGAACCGAGCGCGCTCATGGTGGACGCCCCGGCCTCGGCCTCGGTGGCGCCGAGCACGTCGCCGGTCTGGGTGACCCGGGTCAGTCCGGGCTGGTAGACGGCCACCCCGGTCAGCTCGACCATCGTCGAGCCGGTGTTCTGCACCGCCAGCGCCAGGTCGATCCCCGAGGCGTCCTTCGGCAACGTGTACTGGGCCGAGATCAGCGCGACGCTGAAGTCGTCGGCGCCCTGGGCCTGCCGCGCGAACGCGAAGGCGGCGGCCGCGCTCACCACGAGCAGCGCGGCCAGCAGCGCGGCGACCGGGCGGCTGGGCCGCAGGCGCCGGCGCCGATACCAGAGCGGGCGGGGGGCCGAGTAGCCGGCCTCCCCGATCTCGACCCCGGAGTCGGGTCCGGCCGCGGCGGGCGGCTCGGCCGCGGACCCGGGCTCGGTTCCGTTCCCGGTCCCGACCGCAGCCTCGGGCTCGGGCTCGGGCTCGTCGTCATCCTCGGGGCCCGAGCCGAGGAACTCTACTTCGGAGATTCCCACTCAATCAGTGTCGCGCGCCCGCATACCGAGCGGTACCGCTCTGATCGTCTGATCGCATTACCGATCTCAGAAACCGTCCGCGGACACGATCCCGGCCTCGAGCGCGTGTCCGCGCCAGCGGGACAGTTCCTCGCTCAGCCCGGCCCGCGGCGCGTCCGGCGGCGCGGCCAGCACCACCTGCGACACCCGCCCGGCCAACCGGATTGTCTGCGCCAGCGAGACAGAGTAACCATTGCGGCCCAGCCGCGCCGGAACGTCGAGCTCGGCCTCGGCGACAGTGCAGATCCGCGCGTTCGGACCGAGGGCGTCGGGCAGCCGCTGCCAGAACGGGTCGAGCGTGTCGGCCAGCGCGCCGGCGGCGCCGACCACCCGGTTCCACGGCGGATTGGTGACGACCAGGTCGAAGCGGTCGGTTCCCTCGGCCCAGGCCGGGCGCCCGGCGTCTGCCTCGACGAACTCGATCCGCCCCAAGACGCCAGCGCGCTCGGCGTTCGCCCGCGCGTTAAGCAACCGCTCGGGATCGAGGTCGGCCGCGAGGATCGCCAGGTCGGGGTAGGCGAGCGCAGTCTCGATCGCGATCGTCCCGTCGCCGCAGAACGGATCGATCGCCGCCGTGCTCCGGTCGCTGCCGCCGATCTGGACCAGTGCGGCGGCCAGCGGCGGATGCAGCGTGCCCGGACCGGTGTCCAGCTTCCAGGGGCGCCGGTGCAGCGGCCTGCGCGGCAGCCGCAGCGCGATCTGCGCCGTCTCGCCGCTCAGCGAGACCCGCACGGTGAAATCAGTCGCCGCGAAATCTGTCGCTGCGAAGTCGGCCGCGCCGAAGGAGGATTCCGCGCTGCCGCTGCCGCTGCCGCTGCCGCTGCCGCTGCCGCTGCCGCTGCCGCTGCCACCCCCACCTTCTCCCTCGCCGCTCGGATTGCGCGAGACATAACGGGCGCCGAGCGCGTCCTCGATGACCTGCCCGGCCGCGTCCTCGACGGCGAAGCGGTTGTAGTTGCGCCGGCCGAGCAGGCTGGCGACCACGTCGAAGTTCGGCTTGGCGGGCAACGTGCGCACGTCCTCCAGCCGCCCCAGCGCGCCGTCGAAGTCGATCCGGGCCAGAGCCCGGGAAAGCTCCGTGAGCGCGGCGCGCGTGTGGTCGATGCCGTGCAGCTCCTCGAGGTCCAGCAGCAGGTCGTCGGCCGTGCGCAGACCGAGCAGCTCCGCTCCGAGCCCGGCCGCGCTGAAGGACACCTGACGCTCGCTCAGCTGCACGTCCGCGACTCCGGCGTGGCCCGCGATCTCGGCGGCCAGCACCCATTCCAGCCCGCGCACGCACCGCGCGGTCAGACGCACGGTCATCCGTCGGCCTGCGCACTCTCGGCGATCATCACTGGTAAATGGTACGGGCGGCGTCTGCCTGACGCCGCCCGCACCGCTCAACCCAACTCAACCAGATATCAATTCAACTCAACCAGATATCAGTGCCCCAGCGGATGCCCCTGCGCGAGCTGCCAGGCCTTGGCCAGCCCGGCCACCGCGCTGCCGGGCTGCCCGCTCATCAGGCTGTGCTCGGCATCGGCCGTCAGCGCCGCCGTCTTCGACATCGCCGCCGCCCCGCCCGCGACGATCGCGTTCTGGGCGACGTCACGCACCACCGAGACCAGCAGGTTCGCGTTCTTCTCGGCGACGCTCGAAGTACCGGACATCGCCGGGGTGGCCAGCGCGATCAGCGCCGTCACGAGCGCGGGGTTGCGCACCGATCCGTCCGCGTTCCAGGTGCCCGGGACGGACAACAGCACGCTCAGCTCCAGCGACGCGAGCCGGGAGACCGGATCCGGCTGCTTGGCCAGCGCGTCGCGCACCGCGGTGACCCGGGCCTTCGCCGAGTCGGTCCGCAGTCCCCAGCCGTACGGGTACAGCGGGTCGTAGGCGCCGGTCGTGGTCGGCACGCCGACGTCCTGCGGGGTGGTCGTGGCGTCCACCTGCTTGTTCCACGTGTCGGGCAGGCGCCCGGTGAACGGGGCCTTCCCGAACAGCGTGTCGGCCACGCCCTCGCCCTCGCTGCCCGGCAGCCAGGACTCGACGATCGCGTCCGCCTCGCCCTGGATCGAGGCGATGTTCATCGGCCGCCCGGACACGACCAGCACGACGCACTTCATGGCCGCGCAGACCTTGTCCACGGCCGCCTTGTCCGCCGCCGTCAGATCCACCGTCTTGCCGTTGCCCACGTCGCCGACGCCCTCCGCGTAGGGAGTCTCGCCGACCACCACCACGCCCACGTCAGAGCCCGTGGTCGGGGCGGATGCGTCCACCGAGTAGGTGAAGTGCGCGGTCGGGGCGTCGGCCTGCAGGCCCTGGTAGATGGTGGTGCCGACGTCGGTGTTGCCGGAAGCGCCCTGCCAGGTCACGCTCCAGCCGCCGAGCTGGTTGCCCAGGTTGTCGGCGTTGCTGCCCGCGACGTAGATGTTCGCCGTGGACGACAGCGGCAGCGCCGCGGCGGCCTTGCCGGACGTGCTGCCCTTCGTCGTGGCCGCGTCCTTCACCAGCACCTGCGACTCGGCCGCGGCCTGCCGGGCGACCGCCCGGTGCGCAGCGTCGCCGATGGTGGACGCGTTGGTCCGGTCCGCGTAGGGCTGCTCGAACAGGCCGAGGTTGAACTTCTGGGTCAGGATCCGGCCGACCGCGTCGTCGATCCGGGCCTGGCTGACCAGTCCCTTGCCGACCAGGTCCTTGAGGTCCGCCTCGAAGTTCGTGTACTGGTCCGGCACCATCACCATGTCGATGCCCGCGTTCACCGCGGTCTCGATGTCGGTCTCGTAGTTCGGGCCGATCTGGTTGATGCCCTGCCAGTCGCTGATCACGAAGCCGGTGAAGCCGTACTGCTGCTTGAGCACCCCGGTGATCATGTCGGCGCGGGCGTGCATCTTGATCGGCGCGGCGTCCTTGCCGACGATCTGCAGGCTGGAGTAGGACGGCATGACCGACCCGACCCCGTGCTGCTGCACCGCCGTCTGGAACGGCTGCAGGTACAGCGCGTTCAGCTGCGCCTGCGTCACGGTCGTGACGCCCTGGTCGATCTTGTACGACCCGGTCGTCGAGGACCCGTAGGTGGTCCCGCCGTCGCCGACGAAGTGCTTCGCCGTGGCCAGCACGCTCGTGTCCTTGTTCAGCGCGCCGTCGCCCTGGAGTCCGTCGATGATGGTTTCCATCTGGGTGACCAGCGCCGGATCCTCGCCGAAGGACTCGTAGACCCGGCCCCAGCGGTCGTCCCGCGCCACGCACAGGCAGGGCGAGAACGCCCAGGTGACGCCGGTGGCCCGGGTCTCGGTGGCGGTGATCTGGCCGTCCGCCTTCACCAGCGCCGGATCGCGGGTCGCGCCCATGCCGATGTTCTGCGGGAAGACCGTCGCGCCGACCAGGTTGTTCGTCCCGTGCACCGAGTCCTCGCCGTAGATCAGCGGGATCTGCAGCGGCGTGGCCCGCGCCTCGCCCTGGAAGCCGTCGATCATGTCGGCCCAGGCCGCCGCGGTGTTCGGGGTCGGCGTCGAGCCGCCGCCGCTCAGGATCGAGCCGAGCGCCGCGGTGGTGATGTCGGACTGGTGCTGCAGGTCGGCCCGCTCGGACTGGGTCATCTGGCCGATCTTCTCGTCCAGTGTCATCCGGGAGAGCAGGTCCTTGACACGCGCCGCCACCGGCAGGCTCGAATCCAGGTACGGCAGCCCGTGCGCGTTGATGACGACGACGGGCTTGTCGAGGGTCACGTCCGCGCCGGTCGCGGCGAGCTGGACCGGGATGTTCTTCGCCTCGGCCGCGGTCGTGTTCGGCAGCGTCTGCACCTGGAAGGTCTGCACGCTGCCCGAGGCCGCGCCGCTCGCGAAGGTCACGCTGCCGCTGGCGACGGTGTAATCGGTCCCTGCGACCGCGGTGCCGCTGCCGAGCGAGTAGTTGACCGTCACGTCGTGGTCGAGGGCCTTGTCGCTGTTGGTGGTCAGCTTGATCCCGACGGTCGCCGTGCCGCCGGCGTTCACCGCGTACACGCCCTGAGACGTCGTCACGTGCGCCGTGGTGGCGCCGGTGTTGACGCCGTAGACCGCGAACTGGTCGACGTCGAACTCGCCGTTGGTGCTGCCGGGCGGCTCGGTGAGGGCGAACCCGTACATCTTGTTCAGGTCCAGCGTGCCGTTGATCGGGCCGCCGGTCGGCTGGTAGTCGGTGCGCAGCTTGAGCGAGCTGAACGGGATCTGGACCAGGTGCCAGCCCTGCCAGTCGTCGGTGAAGAAGGTCTGCCACAGCTCCGAGTGCTCGCCGTCCGCGCCGCCGTCCTTGATCTCGAACTCGTACTTGAGCCCGGAACCGGGGACCGCGTCGTTGCTAGGGTTGTGGCCGTAGAACCAGAACTCGATCCCGGCGAAGGAGCTCCAGTCCTGCGGGGCGGAGGTGGCGATGTCGTAGCTGAATCCGCCGTAGCTGCTGTCCGCGGTCCAGGTGCCCCGCAGCACGTGGTTGTTGGTCACGCCGGGCCGGTCGAGCTGCGCGATGCTCAGCGCGGGGGTGCTGTCCGCGTTCCCGCCCCAGGCGAAGGCGCCGGTGTTCGCCTCGGCCCCGCCCTGGTCGGTGATCGCGCTGGCGCCCTCGAAGTCCTGGACGGTCTGAAGGTTCTGATACACCTGCACGTCGTCGAACTCGAGGGTGTTGGTCGCGTTGCCCGGCAGGTTGACCGCGTAGCCCCACATGCTGCTCAGCGAGATCTGCGCGTCGGTCGGCGCGCCGGAGGGCTGGTAGTCGGTCCGCTTCTTGAGGTTCGCGAAGGCGACCCGCACCTGCTTCCAGCCGTTGACGTCGTCGGTGAAGAAGGACTGCCACAGCTCGGCGTGCTCGCCGTCCGCGCCGCCCATCTTGACCTCGAACTCGACCTTCTGGCCGGATCCGGTCCCCTTGACCCAGAAGCTGAAGCCGTCATAGGCGCTCCAGTCCTGGGCGGTGGCCAGGTCGTGCGAGTAGCCGCCGTAGCCGGTGATCGTGTAAGCGACCTGCAACGCGTGGTTGCCGCTCGCCGCGCCGGGCCGGTCGTCCGCCGCCACCTGGGTCAGGGTCGGCGTCGAGGCTGCGTCCGAGGAGAAGGTGAAGATCCCGGGGTTGCCGGCGGTGATCGGCAGCGTGCCCTCGAAGTCGTCGATCGTGGCGACCGCGCCGTCGCTCGGGACCGGGTTGTTGTTCAGGATGCTGACGGTGGTGGTCGCCCGCGGACCTATCGCAGTGCCCGACGGTGCGGCGTTTGCCAGCGTCACGCTGAACGTCTTCGTCGGCGCGTGCACCGCGTTCGGCAGGGCGACCAGGTGGATCGTCTTCGAGGTCTCACCTGCGGCGAACGTGAGCGTCCCGGCGGCCGCCGTGTAGTCAGTCCCTGCGACCGCGCTGCCGTCGGAGGTGGCGTAGTCCACGGTGACCGGGACGGTCGAGGCCGTGTTCAGCTTCACCGGCAGGTCGGTCGCGGTGCCCTGCTGCAGGCTCACCGCGTCCGTTCCGGTGCCCACGCCCACCTGCGTGAAGTGGCCGAGCACCTGGAACTCAAAGATCGAATATCCGTACTGCGCGCCGCCGATGGTCGTGCGCGCGGTGCCGGTGAGCCGCACGTAGCGGCCCGAGGTGCCGGACGGCACCGAGATGCTCTCGGTGCCGCCGGCGCCTGACGTGGTCGAGTAGACCTGCGACCACGTGGTCGCGTCGCTGGAGACCTCGATGTCGTACGCGGTGGCGAAGGCGGCCTCCCAGGAGACGGAGAAACCGCTGAGCGACGCGTTCGCGCCGAGGTCGACTTGCAGCCACTGCGGGTCGCTCCAGGCGGAGGACCAGCGGGTGGTCGGATCGCCGTCCACGGCGGCGGAGGCAGGGGTGTCGGACCCCTGCGCCGAGGAGGCGGTCGCCTCCGCGCCGACGGCGATGTTGCCGTCGGCGGCGGCGTGGGCGGCCCGCTGGGACCCGAACCCGAGCAGACTCGCGACCAGGGCGAACACCACGGCTGGCGCCTGGGCCCGTCTCCGGCTGCGGGTATGGCTGCGATCAGCGACGCTGCTGAACATTTAGGGGAGGCTCCATTGCTGGTTGGAGGAATCGGCGCAGGTCCAGATTTCGACCTGGGTGCCCGAGCCGCCGAAGCCGGTGTCGTCGAGGCACTTGCCGGAGTTGGAGTTGATGTATTCGCCGTTGGACTGGTGCACCCAGGTTTGTGCCCCGGTGC